>Ga0208407_1001052_pt1 | contig 12856 bp, 10 predicted proteins | sample ETNtaG_9_FD_185775 | JGI IMG/M metagenome (GOLD analysis project Ga0208407, IMG submission 185775) | Marine microbial and viral communities from oxygen minimum zone, Eastern Pacific Ocean - ETNP201406SV69 (SPAdes) (version 2) | ecosystem: Environmental > Aquatic > Marine > Oceanic ...
TGCTTTAGCTTCTTCCTTAGGTGCTTCTGCTTTAGCTTCTTCCTTAGGTGCTTCTGCTTTAGCTTCTTCCTTAGGTGCTTCTGCTTTAGCTTCACCAGTTTCACCTTCTTTTTTTCTATCCTTTTTAGGAATTGCTTTTTGAGGGTTGTTTCCTTTAGCCGGCATAGGCATTATTTCTTTTTCACCTAAAATTCTAGCTACTCTAGTTGTTGGTCTGGCTCCTTGACCTAGCCAATACTTTATTCTTTCAAGATCCAATCCAACTCTCTCTTTTTTATCTTTTGGAAGCAATGGATTAAAAAATCCTAATTTTTCGATAAATCTTCCGTCTCTGGGAAACCTGCTATCAGCAACCACTATCTTGTAAACGGGTCTTTTTTTTGTTCCGCCCATTGATAACCTCATTTTTAACATTCTTTCTCCTTTTGTTATTTAAGTTGATTAAAAAGTTCAGGAGGAATTCCTTTATCCGCCATCCCTTTTGTATTTCCTTTTGACATCTTCTTCATCATTTCAGACATCATTTTAAATTGTTTTAACAATTTATTGATAGTGGCAACGTCAGTTCCAGAGCCATTAGCAATTCTTTTTTTTCTAGATCCATCAATTATTTTTGGATTCTCTCTTTCTTTTTTCGTCATAGATAAAATTACAGCTTCATTTTGAGTAACAATTTTTTCATCAACTCCAGCTTGGTCCATCTGAGATTTAATTTTTGAAACTCCTGGAAGGAATGACATTATGCCTTCAATACCTCCCATTTTTTTCATCTGTCTAAGTTGTGAAAGATAATCTTCTAATGAAAACTGTCCTTTTTTAAGTTTTTCTTCAGTTTTCTTTAAATTTTCTTGATCTAAATCTTCTGAAGCTTTTTCTACTAGGGAAACGATATCTCCCATTCCTAACAACCTATTGGCTATTCTGTCAGGATAAAAAACTTCAAAATTTTCTATTTTTTCTCCAACTCCTAAAAATTTTATTGGAACATCTGCAACATATTTCATGCTTAATGCTGCACCACCTCTACCATCGCCATCTGATCTAGTAAGAACAATTCCAGTTAAATTAACTGTATTTTTAAATTCTTTTGCAACATTAGCTGCAACTTGTCCTGTCAGTGAGTCAGCAACTAATATTGTCTCTGATGGATTAATTATGCTTTCTATTTGTTTAATTTCATTCATCATCTGGAAATCAATTTGAGTTCGTCCCGCTGTATCAAATAAAATTACTTCTGAACCATTTAAATTGGCAGCGCTTAATGCTCTTCTACAAATATCTGCTGGAACTTGTCCCTCTATTACGGGCAAAGTTGAAATATTATTTTGCTCTCCTAATAGTCTTAATTGTTCTTGAGCCGCCGGTCTATAAACATCAAGGCTAGCCATCATTACTTTTTTTTTATTATTTTTTTCTAAAAATCTTGCTAGTTTTGCCGTTGTTGTTGTTTTTCCAGACCCTTGAAGTCCAACAAGCATAATTGGAACTGGAGGTAAAGCATTTAACTGTATATCTGAAGTTTTGTCTCCTAAGAAAGAAACTAATTCATCATAAACAATTTTTACCACCATTTGTCCTGGTGATGTTGATCGAACTATTTCCTGTCCTAATGCTTTCGGTTTAACTCTATTTATAAACTCTTTAACAACTTCTAATGACACATCCGCTTCAAGAAGAGCCAGTCTAATACTTTTTAAACCTTCATCCACCTGCTTCTCATCTAAAGAAGGTGCTTTTTTTAATGAAGAAAATATTTCTTCAAATTTATTAGTTAAATTTTCAAACATAATTTTACACAGCAGTTATCGCACCAGTGGGCGAACCATCGCTGACTAGTGTCGATCTCTTTGTAACCAAAGACACCGCAAATTGCTGTATTTTGCGGAAACGGCGATAAACTATAATAGAGGTTCAAAAAGTCAATAAATAAGTTAAGTATTTATTTATATGGAATTTAATGCATTTAAAATGGATGGATTGGGTAATGATTTTGTTATCATTGATCAAAGAAAAGAGAGTATAATTTTAACTAACGATCAAATTATCAAAATTTGCAATCGTGAATTTATAGGATGCGATCAATTAATATATATTAAAAAAGATAGTAATTTAGATGCAGAATTAGAATTTTACAATTCTGATGGCAGTAAATCAGATGCTTGTGGAAATGGTACAAGATGTGTTGCTCATTTACTTTCAAAAGAAAATAATAAAAAAGAAATAAATTTAACTGTTGCATCGAAAGTTCTTAAATCTAAAATTTTTGAAAATAATTTAGTAGAAACATCAATTGGTTCTCCAAAAATAAAATGGGATGAAATACCACTTAGCAAAAATTCTGATACTAAAAATTTAAATATAAAATTAATTGACAACGAAAATAATGAATTTAATGGTGGAATAGCAGTAAATGTTGGGAATCCACATGTAATTTTTTTTATAGAAAATATTGATAAATTTAATCTAGAAAAGATTGGTCCTGAAATTGAAAATCACCAACTATTTCCTGAAAAATGCAATGTAACTTTAGCAAAAAAAATAAGTCAAAATTTGATAAAAGTTAAAGTTTGGGAAAGAGGAGCGGGATTAACTAAAGCTTGTGGAACAGCGGCATGCGCAACTGCAGTTGCTGCGAATTTGGAAAAACTTTCTAATTCAAAAACTGAAATTGAATTTAGCACTGGCAAACTATTAATTAGTATCGATGAAAAAAATAATATAAGTATGTTGGGTCCTGTCTCAAAAATTAAACAAATTAAAATTAATATTTAATGGGTATTTTTGAAAAATTTAAATTAGGATTTAAAAAAAGTGCAGACAATTTTGCATCTGGATTAAGAGAAATAATCATTAAAAAAGAAATAGACGACAGCACATTAGACAAAATAGAAGAATTTTTAATAAGTTCTGATGTGGGAATTGATGCAGCCTCTGATATTAAAGATGTAATTGCTCAAAAAAAAATTGATCCTAAAGAAGATCCAATTTCTGAAGTAAATAAAATCTTAAAAGAATACATAATTGAACTAATGCAACCTTTGGAAAAAAAGAAATTTTTTGAAAAAAAAGATAATTTAAATATTATTTTAGTATCTGGTGTTAATGGAGTAGGAAAAACAACAACAATTGGTAAAATAGGCAAAATACTTAAAGAAAATAATAACAAAATATTATTTTCTGCTTGCGATACATTTAGGGCTGCAGCCATCGATCAATTAGAAAAATGGGCTGAAAAAGTAAATGCTACTATAATTAAATCTAATCCAGGTTCAGATCCTGCATCAGTTGCTTATAAAGCAATAGAACACGCAAAAAATAATAATATCAATCAAGTTCTAATTGATACAGCTGGAAGATTACAAAATAAAAAAAATCTTATGGATGAGTTTAAAAAAATAGCAAATGTGATTAAAAAAAGTGATGAAACAGCACCACATGAAGTAATTTTAGTTTTAGATGCTACATCGGGACAAAATATTATTAACCAGTTAGAGGAATTTAATAAAATAATACCCTTAACAGGTTTAATAATGACAAAGTTAGATGGAACAGCAAAAGGTGGTGTTTTAATTGCGATTTCTAAAAAATATAAAGTACCAATTGTAGGTTTGGGATTGGGTGAAAAAGAAGACGACTTACAAATATTTAATGCAGAACAATTTGCCAGTGCATTTATTCAATCGAATTAATTAAATTTTTTGAAATTAAAGGCTTATAAATATTACATTCAAAATTATTTTTAAGAGATTTATAGCCACAATTTTTCGCATAAGTAGAAATTATAAAATTTAATTTTCCTCGATTTTTTTGAATTCCAAGTTCTTTTTTACTTATGTCATAAATTAAATTCTGATTATAATCTTTAAAAGCACTTACAAGAATTAAAGTATTGTTATCATTTAAAAGATAATATGCAAAATCTTCTGGGAAAACTGGATATTTATAACTGTTATAAAATTTTTTAGCCTTTTTTGGAAACCAATCATAAGAAATTAAAGGATGTTCTTTTTTTGTTAAATGATCGTAAATATACAAATCTTGCGGGTAGTCAGTAATATAGTTTGAATATTGACCTCTTGCTATTATAGGTTTCTCTCTGGTCTTAAAATACAATGTAAATTTATCATGATATGATTGCATCTTTCCAATATAAAAATATTTTTCATAGTTTGGATCATTTAATTCTGCAAATGAAAAATTAGAGTAAAATAATACTAAAATGATAAATATTAATTTTTTCACAAGAAAAACTTAATATACAAAAATGATATGCATTTGTTTAAATTGTGTCTTAATTTAAACTTTTTATAAATACTTTTAATGAATTAATTAGTTCATTATTAAATTCCATCATATGATCGTCATATTTTGAAAAATAGGAATATTTTGGTTCATTTGCCAATTGAAAAATCTTCTCACCCATCCAAAATGGAACTATTTTATCTGCTTCACCATGCATAACTAATATTGGAGAAATAATTTTTTTTATTTTCTTGTCGCTTTCATATTTGTCTTTAAGGAGTAATTTAATTGGAAAAATTGGATATTTGGATTTGCCAGCAGCTACCATTGAGGTAAAAGGTGATTCTAAAATTATACCTGCAAAATTTTTATTCTGAGCAATTTCAGTGGCAACTCCAGTACCAAGGGACTCTCCATAAATAATAATATTTTCTTCAATAACACCTTGATTCATTAACCATTTAACTGCACTTCTTGCATCTTGATAAAGGCCTTGCTCTGTGGGTTTTCCTGCGTTTCCATTAAAACCTCTCCAAGAAAGTAATAAAAAATTAATATTAATATCATCAAAGTGATTTATTTTATGTATTCTATTTTCTAGTGATCCGGCATTGCCATGCAGATAAAGAATGGTTTTATATTTCTTAATATCTTTTTTATGATACCAGGCTAATAGCTCAATATTATCCTCGTTTGTGATTTTTATTTTTTCAATATTTACAGTTAACCTATCTCCAGAATAATTATTTTCTGTTGGATGATATAATAAATTTCTTTGAAAAACATATAGTCCAAGTGTAACGAATAAATAAACTAGAACTACTAGGCTAATTAAAAACAAATTATACATTTTTTTTTTATTCATTTTTATTTTTCATCATAAAATATGAGTAACTAAAAATACAAATTATTAAATAAATAGTAAAAGAAATTTTAAAACTTTGGACTTCCTCTTTTCCTAAAAATTGGCATAAATCAATAACTAAACCAATTCCCCATTGCATAATAAAGGTACCTACAAAAATAAGTAAGTTAAATGATGTCAGCGATTTACCAGCTAAGCTAGTTGGAAAAGATAAAGCTACAGCCGGTTGAGTAAGTGTTAAAACTATTGAAGTAAGCAGGTAAATTGTAAAATGTATTGCCCCTGCATTTTCGCCTGAAATAATAATAACAAGTAATGATAAATAACTAATTGGCAATCCAATTTTCATTAATTTCATTGATTCAAACCCAAGTTTTGTAATTTTGGGTAAAATGTAACCAAAAATAAAAAAAGCTAATAGCATTGTTATATTTATCCAAAAAAGCCCTGTGGCGCTTTCTAAAGGATCGTATCCCGCAACCCTAACCATCCACGGTCCAGCCCATAAGGTTTGGACCGCAACCATTCCTCCATAATTAAATAAACCTAAAGGAATTGTACTTCTAAAAAATTCGTTTTTCCAAACATCGGATAAAGATCCAGCTTTCTTTTCTTGATTATTATTTTCTGTTTCCCATTTAGGAATGAAAAGCAATGTTAAAATTATAACAATAAGTATTAAAAGAGTTATTAAGCCAAATATCCATCTCCAACCAATAATTGGTAACAAAATTTGTACGGGTAAAGTTGAAAAAACAAAACCCATTGAAAGTACCATTAACATCCAGGCATTAGCTCTCTGCTGATATTCATCTGCAAACCAAATTCTATAACCAGTTAAAGGCCCCATTAAACAAGCACTAACACCAACTCCTATTAAAATTCTTGATATAAGCAAACCAGAAAAGCTTTGGGATAAAGCAAATGCAACTGTTCCTACGATTGCAATTAACAAAAATGATGAAACAATTTTTTTTGGACCATGCCTGTCAAGTAAGTAGCCGAGTGGTATTTGCATAGATGCAAATCCTAAAAAATATCCACCAGCTAATAACCCTAGATCTCCTGCTGTTAAATTAAACTCAGTAGTTAATAATGGTGATAAAGTTGCTGTAATTGCTCTTAAAAGAGCGGAGATAAAATACCCGCAAGCAAATACAAAAAATATAAAAACCGCCTTTTTGATCGGTAAAATTTTTTTCTCCATTAATTTTTATTAAAAATTTAAAGATATATCTCTATGAATAGAGTTACAACGTGCAACCATTTTAGCTTGTTCTTTAGTTAAACGCGATTGAAGTCTTAAACCTATATTATTCTTTATAACTAAATTATATTTTTCAAGTTCTGGCATTAAGTTTTTAGCTGCATCTTCTCTCCAGCTAATTTCTTTTTCAAATAACATATTTAATTCATAGCTAGCATCTGAAATTTTGCTAAGATCTTTTTCCTCGCTATCAATCAAAGAATATAAATCATCTAATCTGTTTGCAATTTCTTCTGATCCTGTAATCTCTCCAAGTTTTTCGAACAAACTATCTATAATTGAAATTGAATTTTCATAATCAGCATTAGCTATATTTTTCTTTAAATTATTAATTTCTGAAGAAAGATTATTTAAATTTTCATGATCATTTATAAACATAGCAATTTGGTCTAGGTTATCGTAAGCTTGATCAACATTTTTTTTGTATCTTTTTGTCTGGGTATTTTTTGCTTTTTGAATAATTTCAAATTCTTTATTTTTAGATTCCCAATTTTCCGGGATTTGTTTTTTTATTTCATCAATTTCTAACTTGTAATCTTCGATCTTTAGCTCAATTTTATTTTTTTCTGCCAAATCATCCTTCTCTAAATTTCTAATCGCAGACTTTGATTTTTCTATTTTATTTTCTATTTTTCTAATCTTTTTTTGTTTTTTTCTTACACTAAAATGAAGGTCTCTGTAATCCTCAGCAAATAAGTTATATTCTTTTTCTGTTTTTTGAAGTTTATTTACTAAAGCAAAAGTTAATAAAGCATTTTCAAAATGTTCTTCAAAAATGTCCAATTTATCATTAGGAAGATTTGGGGGAACCTTCTTTTGAAAATCTGTGATGGCTGTTCTAATTTTTTGTTCTTCATTATTGTAAATAGCAAATTTATATTCTTGTAAACAATGTTGAAGCTTAGGATTCATTGGTGGGGGCGCAACATGAGATGTTAAGTATGTTCTTGCAGGTAAATAATTTACTAGAGTTGGATAAAAACCTACAATTCCAAGTCCTGCTAATTGTAATGCTATAAAAGGAACTACACCTTTCCATATATTTAAAGTAGTAATAAATTTAGGAGCAACTCCTTTTAGATAAAATAACGCAAAACCAAATGGAGGAGTTAAAAATGAAGTTTGTAAGTTAACTCCAATCATTACTCCTAGCCATATTGCACTAACATTAGCTCCTGTTTCAGCCAATAATATTGGTGCAATAATAGGAACGACAACTACTGCAATTTCTATAAAATCAAGAAAAAAACCTAAGAGAAATATTACTGCCATCACAACAATAAATTGAGTCCAAAATCCACCTGGCAAATCTTGTAAAAAATCTCTTACTAATTCTTCACCCCCAAAAGCTCTAAAACCTGAAGTTAACATCGCTGCACCAAGAAGAATTATAAAAACCATAGAAGTAGTTACACAAGTTTCAGTGACAACCTCTTTTAAAACATCATTAACTTTGTATGCTCTCCAAAAACTCCAAACAATACCAATTAAAAAAGTTGCAGTAAAAAAAGCTGTAACAAGAATTGCAGCAAAATCTCTGGTTTCTACAGCTTTAATATTTAAATTAAAATTTTTTGAAAGTATAAATATAGGAATTATAGATATAACGCTTATTAACAATGGATAATATGCATCCTTTTTACCTTGATGTAAACGATAACCGGCCATTATAGTGGCTCCTATTGCACCAATGGAACCAGCTTGATTTACAGTTGCTATACCCATTAATATAGATCCAAGAACTGCAAATATTAATGCAAGTGGTGGGATTATCACCATTATGACTTTCATCCAAAATTTAGCATCAAATTTACCTTTAAATGGAACAGGAGGAGCTGATTTAGGATTTATTCTTGCGTATACGAATACATACAACATATACAAGCCAACAAGTACTAATCCTGGTAATAATGCTCCAAGAAACATATCTCCAGCACTGGTAGAGCCCACTCTAAACTCTCCAGGCATATTAAACTCTCCTGTTATTAATTTATAATCTGCCTGCCTCATAGTATTTGCTACATCTGCAGCACTAGCTAATTGGTCAGCAATAATAATTAAAACAATTGATGGAGGAATTATTTGGCCTAGTGTTCCAGATGAACAAACAATTCCACTTGCAAGGCTTCTATCATATTTATTATTCAACATAGTGGGTAATGAAATTAAACCCATAGCAATTACAGTTGCCCCAACTATTCCTGTGGTTGCCGCAAGTAGTGCACCTACAAATATAACTGAAATTCCAAGTCCTCCAGGAATAGGACCAAATAATTGACCCATAGTCACCAAAAGATCTTCTGCAATTTTTGATTTTTGCAACATTATCCCCATAAAAATAAATAATGGTATTGCAATTAAAGTGTCAGTTTCTACATCCCAATAATTACTCCTAAAATTTGTAATCCCTGCTGTCAACCACTCTATTGGTCCATCGGTTGCATAATATGCACCTGCATCTCCTTCAAAGAGATATCCGAAGAAAGCTGCAAGACCTATTGAGATAATAGCTGAGCCTGGTAATGCAAAAGCAACCGGGAAACCTGATGCCAATGCCACAATCATTATTAATACCAGTAAAGCTAAAAAAAAATGTTCCATAAATTATTTTTTCAAAAGTACATAACTGCTACTCATAAAATAACTTGTAAATTGAGTTAACATAGTCACTGCAAATACTGCTAAATATATTGCCATTAAATAAAGTAAATATAAACCATTAGAACCTTGTTGAGTAATTTCAAAAGAAATTACTGGTCCATTAATAATGCTAGCTTTTCCACCCATTCCTAAAAATAAAACTATAAGACAAAGCGGTATACCCAATAGCAAAGATCCAAGAGTGTTTGTCCAAGCTTTCTTTTTCTCACTAAATCCAGTGTACAAAACATCAACTCGTACATGTCCTTCATGCATTAAAGCGTACGCACTAGCAAATAAATAAAGAGCAGAGTACCAGAAACGAACTAAATCCCCTTGAAAAGCTTGTTCATATTCAAATATAAATCTTGATACTACAATGAAAAATTCACTTGCAACAACCAAAACAGCCAACCAAATAAAACCTACAGATCTTGTAAAATAGCCAATTACAAATGAAATTAATATTAAAGGAAAATGAACAAAAGTAATTCTAAAAGCCGGAATAACTAATTTAATTTTTAAAGTTTCGCCAAAAATTGGCTCAACTAATTTTTCTACAACCATAAATGAAACTATTAAATCTGCGACTCCAACAATCAAAACTGCCCAAAAAGATGAACGAATAATATAAGCCGTAAAATTCGTAAGAATTTTTGAGTCAGTTTCTAAGCTTTGTTTAATTGATTTTACTACATAAATAATTGCTAATAGTATCGACGCAAAATAAAAAAATAATTGTATATAAGCAGTTGTTAGTGCTGAATCTTCTAGTGGTTTACTTAATTTTTTAAAACCGAATAAACCATAGTGTGCAAATAACTTTTTAACACCGGTCCATTCAAACCAAACTGTTAAAACATTGTTTATTAAAAAAACAAAAGTAATTGCTAATATTGAATAACAAAAAATTCTTATCAATGTGGGTAGATTACTTTTATTAATCATAAAACGAAAAATTTTATTAAATTATTAAAAAAGGGCCCTAAAAAGGGCCCTTAATATTAAATTTTACTCAAGCTTTAAATATTATAGTCCTAAAGCTCTGTTTCTTTGACTAATGTATGGTGAGTCTGACAAGTTAGTCCAAGCACCAATCTCTTTACGAGCTTTAACAAAAGCTTTATGAACTCTCGCAGCAAGATCACTGTGTTGTTGAACTTCGTCATAAACTTCAGCAGCACCTTTAGCAAAAGCATCGTAAACTTTGTCGCTAAACTTCTCAAGTTTAACTCCGTGGTCGTTTACTAGACGTGCTAATGCTGCACCATTTTTAGCATTGTACTCAGCCATTGTAATTTCATCTGCCCAAGCACACGCAGTTTTAATTATCATTTGGTCTGATTTTGACAAGCTTGTAAACCATGATTTATTAACACCACATGCTAACATCGAACCAGGTTCGTGCATACCAGGGTAGTAATAATATTTAGCAGCTTCATGGAATTTCATAGCTTCGTCATTCCAAGGACCTACCCATTCAGTTGCATCAATTGCACCTGAAACAAGGTTTTCATAAATTTGTCCACCAGGAAGTGAAATTGGAGAACCGCCAAGTTTTCCAAGAACTTGTCCACCTAATCCAGGCATACGCATTTTTAAACCTTTTAGGTCATTACCAGATCTGATTTTTTTGTTAAACCAACCACCCATTTGAACTCCAGTGTTACCAGCGATAAAACTTTGAGTTCCAAAGTCATCAGTTAGCTCATCCCAAAGCTCTTGTCCTCCACCATGGTGAATCCAAGCATTGATTTCAGAATATGTGAAACCAAATGGGCACGCAGTAAAGTATCCAAAAGCTGGGTGTTTTTTAACCCAGTAATAATCAGCACCATGATACATTTGTGAGTTACCTGAAGCAACTTCATCAAATGAGTCAAATGCTTTAACTCTTTCGTTTGCAGCGTAATAAGTAACTTGAATACGTCCATCACTCATATCGCTTAGTCTTTTAGCAAGTCTTTGTGCACCAGTTCCTAGACCAGGAAAATCTCTTGGCCAAGTAGCTACCATTGCCGCTTCTACTCTGTCTGCAGCAACAGCTGGAGCAGCTAAAGATGATGCGGCTACAGCAGCAACACCAGTTGCAGCAGCAGCTTTAAAGAACTTACGTCTTGAAGGTAATTTTCCCTTCAATGATTTTTTTTCTTTAATCATTTATTTCTCCTCTTAAGTTAATTAACTATTTAGATTTAAGCACATTATGACCTAGGAGTCCTTGATAATTTGTCTCAACTAAATGAAATTTAGGAAAAAAAATAAAAATTATTTAAATAATACAATCTAGAATTGAACTTCTAGTTCAAATCAAATACCTTGCCAGGATTCATTATATTGTTAACATCTAAGCTTCTTTTGATCGATTTCATAACAGGAAGATTGTCAGGATGTTCTTTTAACAAGTAACCTTTTTTTTGTAATCCAATCCCATGCTCTCCTGTTATTGTGCCGTCTAGCTCTAAAGCTTTTTCTATAAGTTTATTACTATATTCTCTTATTAGTTTTTGTTTTTCTTTATCTTTAGGATCATACAAAACAAGAGAGTGAAAATTGCCATCTCCAACATGACCAACCATTGGTGCTACTAAGCCATTATCTTTTACATGTTTTTCAGCCCACGAAACACATTCTACAAGTTTTGAAATTGGAACACATATATCTGTAGAATAAACTTTCATGTTATTGCCTAAAGCTTTGACTGAATAATAAACATCATGTCTTGCCTTCCATAATTTATTTCTTTCTTCAATTGACTCGGCCCATTTAAAATCACTTCCTCCATTATTTTTTGATAATTCTTCTACAATTTTTATTGCCTCTTTATTTGACTCTTCACTACCATGAAATTCAAAAAAAAGAGTTGGAGAAGCTTTTACGTTATCTAATTTTGAATATTTAATACTTATTTCCATTTGGTCTTTATTTAACATCTCAATTCTTGCAATATTAACTCCATACTGAATTACTTCTTGTGAAGTTAAAACAGCCGAGTCTAGATCGGGAAAATAACACACTGCACTCATTATACTTTCTGGAATTGGAGACAATCTTAATTGAACTTCAGTAATAATACCTAGTGTTCCCTCTGAACCTATAAACAAATTTGTTAAATTATACCCTGCAGAAGATTTTTTTGCTCTACCTCCTGTTCTAATAATTTCTCCATTAGCTAAAACAACCGTTAAACCTGAAACAACTGTACGCATTGTTCCATATTTTACTGCCATAGTCCCAGAAGCTGAGGTTGCGGCCATACCACCCAATGCTGCATCTGCTCCAGGATCAATTGGAAAAAAAACTCCATCTTCTCTTAAATATTCATTCAATTGTTTTCTTGTTACATTTGCTTGGACACGACAATCAAAATCACTAGCATTAACATTTAAAACCTTGTTCATTTTTTCTAGAGATATTGTAATTCCATTTGCATTTCCAACCGCATGTCCTTCTAAAGAAGTTCCAGTTCCAAATGGAACAACTGGAATTTTTTTTTCATTACATAATTTTAAAAATTGTGAAACTTCTTCATTAGTCTCCGGAAAAACTACTGCTTGAGAAAGCACTGGATCATATGTGTCTTCTCCTCGAGCATAATTTGCTCTTGTTGACTCTGAAGTAGAAAACCTACCATTAAAAATTTTTTTTAATTCGTGTTGTACTTGTTCATTCATTGTTTAATAAGATAACATCAATTTTAATTTAAAAAATACTTAAATTAACCAACAATTTTCTTTATATTTTCTAGCGCTTGGGAAATATTATCTTGAGAAGCTGCAAAACTAAATCTTACATAATCTATAGCCTTTTTCCCAAAAGATGTACCAGGTACGATCGCTACT
>Ga0208407_1001058_pt1 | contig 12829 bp, 10 predicted proteins | sample ETNtaG_9_FD_185775 | JGI IMG/M metagenome (GOLD analysis project Ga0208407, IMG submission 185775) | Marine microbial and viral communities from oxygen minimum zone, Eastern Pacific Ocean - ETNP201406SV69 (SPAdes) (version 2) | ecosystem: Environmental > Aquatic > Marine > Oceanic ...
ATCTCTCTTGAAGTCGTGGTTGAAGGAACACTCTGATAAATTTGAAGAAGCAACCGTTCTTGAAATGAAGGAACGCCTTGGAAAGACGGAAGCGGTACGCCAAGCGATTGTTTCACTGGAAGAGCAAGACTACCAGGGACTCATCTGTATGACTGATGCTGATGCAATGTTGCCTCCGAATGCCATATCTCGACTTCAAGGCTGGTTTGCTGACTTAAGCATAGGTGCTGTAGGTGCTCGAGCTCTTCGCCATCAATCATTAGCGAGTGAGCGCTCACATCGTTCAATGTTTGAACTGCTACGCGAAGGTGAATCTGCTTATGATTCAACGCCATTCCTTGAAGGTTCATGCATGATGTGGAGGCAGAAAGGATTCTCATCTGGACAACTCAATGTGCATTCAAACGCCGATGATGCTCAGATTGCTACTGGTATTCGATTGAATGGTTTGCGTAGCATCCATGACAGTGAAATCTATTTCGAAGATATTGCACCAACTTCACCAGAAGGGCAACGGCGCCAGAAGGTTCGGCGTGGGCAAGGTTTGCAACGGTTACTTGTCAGTCATCGGAAATTGTGGTTTGATCGACGGCTCGGAACCTTTGCTAAAATATTACGTCGTGAGGCACATTTCCATTTACTCGCTCCTATCTTTTTCACTGGTGCTGGATTTGCTGCAATTTTACGTTGGACCATTATTGGACTTGCGGGTATGCCCAATGGAACTCTTGCGGTATTGCATGGGAGTCTAACTTTGATCGAACTCAGTTGTTTGACAGCATGGTTATTGAATCGTCAAGGGATTCATGTCCCATTATTGTCAACTATTGGTACGTTGTTTTCTGGAATGGAGCATTTGCTAGTTGCCCATTGGCATTCACTTCGAGGGCATTCATTGCACATGTGGGAACAACACAGCGATACGCGTATGGCCCTCTCCGAATCGAAATTAGATTAAAAAAAAAAAAAGGCCCCCCCGCAGACCGAAGTCCACGGAGGGGCGGCTCTCGTGTTTCAACGAAACACGTGATTTTCTCAATAATTCGTAGTATTAATTTCTAAAAGAAATCAAGCAGCTATTGCTGACGAAGTATCGATAACTTCTCCTGCTTGGATGTTTGTAATTGTGATTTCGATGCTGCATGTTGCAGTGTCGTCACAAAGGTTTTGTCCAGCTTCGTAGATGATGAAACCGTCACCAGCAGACCAAACTTGGTCAGAGGTGTCTGTTCCGTATTCAACGTAAATGCATTGTGCATTTTCGCCACTGTCCTTAGGGCAGGTTAGTGGAGCGCCATCATTGATGGAAATCTTCACAGATACTGCTGCCCAGTTTAGGTCAGATCCTTTGTCCATGGTCATCATGACAAGGCTATCATCAGTTGCGGTCGTTGGTCCATCGCCTGCAGTGTTTCCATCAGCAGAGATGACGTATGTTGTAAATTCACCGTCAGCGTTGCCTTCTGCAAGGGAACTAGCCCAAACAAACAGCACACCAGCGAGAACCACAGTAATTGCAACCATAAGAATGGTAGCGATAACTGGGCTTACAGCTTCATCGTTCATATTTTCGTTTTTCATATTTTTGTCCTCCATCCCGGAATCGGGGGTAGATTCTCTACCGTGTTCGTGATATATAATCCTGCGCACTATATTCTTCGTGTTTTTATTGAAAAAGGGCTAAAAATGCCGTTTTTTGGGCTTTTACATTTTCATAATATACTCCGCCATAATGGGTAGAGCGGATTGTTTGTAAGCGCGAACTGCTCGGCGGTTTTAGAAACTTGAGAAATTCTGTTTTGTTATTTTTTGAAAGCCTCAAGGCTGGAGAGAATAAAGGTGAACAGGGTGAGAGTAATGCGGAGGGGATGGGATGCACTCAACAAGAACTTCAACAGCCCTGTTCAATTCAGTCCATACAATCGCGGTTTATATTGGTTTTCAAGGAAAAAAACAAGATTCGTGGATATTTGATTGATTTTATCATTCAACTGTTAGGATTTCTGGTCCGCCATCAGTAATGTAAACCGTATGTTCAAATTGACAAATATTGCCTCCATCCACACAACGCAATGCATGGTAGGTCTCAAGGAATCGGATGCTAATCAATTTCTTTACTAAGGCATTCCATTTACTTTGAAGACTTGCCTCATCGGCCTCTGGGAATGGTTTTTCCAACATCGGATAAGCCCAACGTTCAGCAAAAGGGAGGGTTGAATAGCGTTCTTCGAGGTTTCGAGCAAGTTGTGCGCCGAGAGGCTTCAACTGCCCTTTTGCCCGTGCTTTACGAGAAGTTGTTAATCCTGTAACTCGATAAATGTTGGATGAATTGGGTGAGCCAATATTTTCGATAAGGCCAGATTCTCCGGTTGTGTTGAACGGTTCAACCGCATAGATGCTCCCTTCTTCTACAACTCCTTTGAATCCTCGATTATCGGGGCCACAAGCATAGGAAGGTATCGAAACACCTGCATGAAGCTCCCATGGTTTCAATTGATGGCCGCATAGATTCCGAATCGGTTCGAATCCTGCGTCAATCGATGGTTGGGCAGCAGCAGCTCCAACCTTGAACCAAGGTGTTCCTGGATGCATTACTTCAATAGCAGCATCTCGTGCTTCTTTTGCTGCCTTGATTTGTTCGGTGTGATTGTTGGTATTTCCTACTTCAAAGGTGAGTGCATTATCGCCAATATGGCCTTTAATGTGGACTCCATAATCGATTTTCACGCAATCTCCTTTTTGCAAAACCATGTCTCCGTCCCAACCTTCCGGCCCTTCAATCAAATGATTTGTAGTAAAATGAGCGGCCAGATCGTTAGAATGAATCGTGGCGGGGAACGCTGGTTTACCTCCATGCCGATGGATGTATCGTTCCGCAGATTCAATGACTTCATGGTAGGTCTTTCCTGGTTGTAATTCCAGTTTCATTGCCTCCAATGTACGACGAGCAACATGCCCTGCATCACGCCAATACTTCAGTGATTCTTCAACATCCATGAGGTCACGTCACTTTGAGGTATGACGCCCTCTCTCATAATGCTTACCGAAAAACCCGAGGGTGAGCCATCAGATTGTTCGATGGAGAGAAGTGTGCTACCTTCCCCGCCTGGGCAGTTTCCAGAAAGGATTGCTTTTGACGGAAGGCCGAGTTCAAGACCTGCACGTTCAGCATCCATTAGGGGCGGTGTTCCGGCAATATTGGCGCTTGTTGCTGTGATTGGGCCGACAGTTTGGGCAAGCGCTATAGCAGTTGGGTGTGAAAACACACGAACGGCCACACGTTGACCTCCGAGACGAGTGTCTAATGGCGAATGTGCATCAAGAATAAGTGTCAAAGAACCTCGCTCAAAGCCTGCAAGTAAGCGATGGGCAAAATCTGGGACCACTACAAGAAGTTCTGCTTGTTGTAAGGATGCAACTCCCAAACTGACCGGTTGATTTGCTTGCCTTTGCTTCAAAGCAAATAATGCATCCAATGCTTCTGTAGTCGGAAGCGTTGCTAATCCTGGTAAAGTCGAGGTTGGGTAAGCGACAATCCCATTGGACTGGAGTACAGCTTGAATTTCATCGGGAATCAGTCCCATAGGTACCTCTCCTAAGCATGAGCCCATGCAGACACATGTTGTTGAGCAACAGAGGCTGCTAATTCTTTGTCTTCTGATTTAATCAATAATTTACCACTTGGGTAGAGCGTTAAGTCACATGGGCCAGAAAACGTCCAACATAGGCGGTTCTGAATGCCGACGATATATCCTGCCTCTTGAATAAGGAGGCCGACACTTTCCAAATTGATAGAGGTAATTCCTTCTGGAACTACTTGCCATGCGGCTTTATTGCCGCACAATTCCATTGTGAATCCTTCACTCATTGCATCACTTCACAAATCAGTAGGGCGGGGAGGGGGTTGTTCGGAAGGTGGACCACTTGGTGGACCCGAAGGTGGGCCTGAGGGTGGACCGCTTGGTGGGCCTGAGGGTGGGCCGCTTGGTGGGCCTGAGGGTGGGCCGCTTGGAGGACCCGAAGGTGGGCCGCTTGGAGGACCTGTGGGTGGTGGACTTGGGGTTGGAGTTTCCACAGGTGCAGGGGCAGGTTTTGAAGGGAGAGGTGGGGGTGTTGCTGCTGAACTCGGCGCCGCTGGTTCGACTACTGGCTCAGGGGCAACTAACGGCTCAGGAGCTGCAGCGGTTGTTTTCTCGGCATGGAGGAGTAAGTCGCCAGATGGTTTTGGGCTTTCCACAGGAGATGATTCAGAGGGTGAATTTTGTTGCCAAGGCGGCACTCGGGGGCTGTCTTCGTCCTCTTTTGAGTCTGCTTTGGATTCGCCAAGTGAAATTTTTGTTGAGCCGCCAGAAGCATTCTCGCCACTATAAGAAGTCAAAACAACGGATGATGGGTCGATGATTTCACGTTCTGCGACTTTCCCAAATGAGTCGAGGTTTGCGTCGAAAGCACCGCTGAAAAGACTGGAGCCGATAGCATTTCCAAATTTTCTACCTTCTTCTGCTTCAAAAGTGAAATCTGCTTCATAAGGACCTAATGAGAGTGATTGTCCGCCACCAGAAACCGAAAAAGACCAAGTGCCTTTTTCAAGCGGGAATTCAAACGAAAAGTTTCGAGTCAAGCCAGGTCCAAGTGATGAGATTCCCGATTCGGATTCAACTTTTTTGCCGTCACTGGTCAATACATGTACGTCCAATCCTCCCAATGGAATTGTAGCTTCATTGGTCATGTCGATTGAGACTAAAATAACATCCTCATCGTCGTCATCAATGTCCATTTGAACGGTTGATAATCGGGCTTCAAGGGAAGCCGCTCGAACTGTATGGTCGTCACTCATGTTACCCACCGTAGAGGTCGCTCTACAAAACCCTACTTCAACTCAGTGGCGCGGCTGTCAAAGTTCATCGCAGGCGAAGACGGGTTTCAGAAGGCAAAGACCAATCCACTGCGGCAACCGTATGATTCTTGACATCAAGAGCAGTTCTATATTCTGAATTTTCCGAACGTCCACGCAACACATCGCGAAGGCCAAACCACAATACGCCAACGATTGGGAGGAGATATACGAGTTTACCAATGGCCCTTGGGCCCCAATGGTGTTGTTCAAGCAAAGTGCCGTTATCGTGAACAATTGCAATTCGAAAACCGCGTTGTGCAAAGGTTCGGCCAAACGTACGTCCTGTGTATTTGAAATAGAGATAATGGGCACTAAAGAACAACAGCCAATTGATGAAAAAGGCAGCAATATATCGCCAACCATCAGTAAGCAATGAATAATTCATCAAATAATATAGCAACCTTTGGCCGGTCAAGAAATGTAAGACTAACGATATCATGATTACATCGAGCATGAATGCTGCAACTCGCTTCCAAACTGGAGCGATGAGCATTCCCTCAGGTGCAGAAGAAAGGACGGCCTGTGCGAGTGTTCCACCGCCTTGGTGGATGCTGACTGGGCTGTCTGCCATGACACTGGGTTGAGTCGGCCCTTTGTCAAGTGTTGGCTAAACACATCAGCCATGTGCAATGTGCCAAGCAAACAAGTTTCGCTCTTCGGCCCAATCTAACCAAGCACGCCATGTGCCATCGTGTCGAAGGGTTTTGTGATTTCCAAGTACAATCAACCCTCTCTTGGCCCGAGTAAGTGCGACATTTAGCCGGCGACGGTCCTTCAAAAATCCAATTTCACCTGCGTCATTGGCACGAACTGCTGAGAATACAATGATTTCTTTTTCCCGTCCTTGATAACCATCGACACTCTTGATTTCAAGACCTGCGTACGGGCCATTTTCTTCACGCCCGCCGGCTTGGTCAAACAAATCAACCAACAACCGAACTTGGCCATTATATGGCGTAATAATGCCGATGTCTGAAGGCGTAAGGTCACCAGCAGCAAGTAATTCATCAACAATAGAGAGAACTTTGGCAGCCTCATCAAGATTTGATTTACTGCTGCTTTCTTCATCCACGATTTCGGAACCTTCAATGGGAACAAAGGCAACTGGATGATCCCAATCTGGCCACAAGAAACCTGCAGCAGGTGGCCGGTCACTTGAACTGCAACCGTCTTCCAATCGGCCATCATAAAATCGTGCACTTGGATATTCTCGGATTGTTGGGTGCATTCGATATTGAGTGGTTAACATGTGCGCCTCAAGCCCGCAATCGATTAATCGCTCAAACAAAGAACGGCCTAAGCCTCCATCCTCTGCCACTTTACTGATGACGGTTGGAGGAAGTTGTTTATGGTCGCCAACTAAGACCAATTGTCGACAACCGCGTGTGATAGGGACCAAAGCACTTGGTTCACTGGCTTGTGTTGCCTCATCCATCAATACAACCGGAAATTTTCGTTCGCCAAGCAAATTGTGGCCTACGCCAATTGTCGTAGCACATATCACTTCGGCGCCATCGAGAACTGCTGAAATCATGTTCCCTTCTATTTGGCGCATTTCCTTAAAATTACGATTGACATCTCGGTGCGCCAAGCCTTTTTCTTTGCCTCGTAATCCAGAAAGGTTACGGCGTAATTCATCGTTTTGCTCTCGGATAAACCGCAATTCTTCCTGCATTGGATGTTTCTCAATTTGTGCATCGAGCGTTGCATCTCGAAGATGTTCTCGAACTTTGACTGGGCGGCCGATGCGAACTGCTTTGATATTCATTTCAAGCAATCCTTCGAGTAAATTGTCGACTGCTACATTAGATTCAGCAGTAGCGAGAATTGGCCCTCTGCCCATGCGAACAAAAGCCGTTAAGAGACGAATTGCTGTGTGAGTTTTCCCAGTTCCTGGCGGCCCTTGAATCAATGTCAGGCGTTGAGCTAAGGCAGCCTCTATGGCTGATTCTTGTGAACTGTTCAATTGCATTTTTCCTATACCCAAAGGCCCGTGTCTTTTCTGCCCTCGTATTTCGGGTGGGCGTTGTGCTGATGCAGACATATCATGTAAAGCGCCGAGCAAAACATCACGTAATACAGTCCCACTGTCTCCTTCGGTCGAATGAAAAGTTGTCAATGCCTCATGCATTCGGTCATGTGCTACTCGATTGGCCCCTCGGTCGAGCCTCCAAGTACCTTTTTTCAAATCACTTGGCTTATCGGAAACAACAACACGAACCCGAGTTGGCCCTCGATCCAATACGATGCCTTCAATGACCTTCTCACCCCATGGCCGAGCACGTGAAATCAGTACAATGTCGCCATGGCCAAAACGGTGTATTGGGAGGCGCGAACCTGCTTTGTTCTCAAACACGAGTATGGGGTCGCCAAAAAAGCGGCCTTGTGTACGACCTGTCAAATCAAATAAAGTCAACCCGGCAGCCAGCAAACGTTGTTTACTCCACTTTTTCCATCGTTCCTCCACCATCGATGTTTCATCATCGAGTTCTCGGCGAATTAGTTTCGTAAAACGGGAAAGATGGTCTTGGCCACGCTGCCATTTTAACGGCATTTCTTCTGCCAATTCTTTATCAATTTTCTTTTGAGCAGCGCTGCTGTTCATTCTATGCACTTTGCCTCGCTCCTCCATAACCAATCCAAAGCGACGTACCCCATCAGCGTATGCCTTCAACAATGAAGTATTAACGAGGCGAGAAACCCCATGTATTAAACCCAAAATATTGGACGAAGGATTGGTGGGCAGTATGTTTCGACGTCGTAAAGATGGAAATTCAGAGCAGGGGAATGTCTGCCCATACTGCGAATTTGTCAATGTTGATGCGGTTGAAAGTTGTGCTCAGTGCTATTATTCATTGAATCTAGCACCTCGGGACCAACCGATGGCAACAACTTCTACCTCTGGCTCAGATTTGTTGAACACCTTGATGGCCGAGGTCGAACTTGAAGAAGATGATGTGGCTGTAGAAGCAGTGCTCTCACTTGAAGATGTTTCAGTTGAAATCGACCAATATGATGATTCATCGCAAGAGGAAAATGATTCATTCCAATTTATCAGTGGAAGTAGCCCAACGCTTTCTGCAACCGTTGAATTCGAATCTCCTGAAGAAGTGGAATTGAAGGTTTCGGATGCTCCAGCAAATACTGTTGTCTTTGATATGGGTGATGAAGACCCCCTCGGCAAGCCCCTTGAACCAATCCATACCGGGCTTGGAAAATTATACTCTCCTTCTGTGAAAACCGAAAAGGATGATGATTTAATGGGTACGATTGGCCCAATTGCTGGACAAGAAACGACTACACCGGACTTGCCAGATTTTACAAATTTAACACAGCCTATGCCTCAACCTTTGGCCAATGGAGCCACTGAAACTCCACATGTGGCCTTACCATCGCCGGTGGTTTCTGTTCCGGAAATATCTACTGTTACTGAGATTCAGCCTACTGTGGCAACCCCTGAGATTCCTGTGCCGGTTCAAGTGGCATCACCATTAGAAACACCAGACATACCCGTGGTCGCAGATGTCAGCCCTAGCCCTTCAACAACTCCTGAAATTCCTGAAATAAAGGACTCGGCTACACAAACTTCCACACCTAATGGCTCAACGACTGCGGAAATGGAATCTACAGCGGGACCTGTTGAACAATCTCCCGCACCCATTCCTCAAAATGGAACACGGATTTGGCCATGGCCTGCTCAAGAGGTCTGGGATGCTCGTCAAGTCTATCGCGAGGTGGTCGCTTTGCTCGAATTCATCAAGGTGGGTCAATTAACAAAAGCGGCAAATACACTCGATACATTAGGCCCGCACCTTGAACATAACTTCGATATGTTGCTACATATAGGCTCAGCAATGCGTGCCCTCAACCGTGAAGAACATTTGCAATGGACTCTTGCAATGGCCAAACATATCCACCCCAACAATGAACATGTAGCGGCTGCTGTTACCCAATTGTCTTAGAGGATTTACCATGACCCCTGAACTAGAGTTTCGTTCTGACATGAAACTCGTACCGGTCAGAAAAGCGATTCTACCCTTGCTTTTGGAAGCCTACCATGAAGACCCTGAAGCAGCACAGAAGGCTTTACCTTGGCTTGATGCCTCAAATAATGTTCAAGGGCAATTAAGTGATATGTTATTTGACGTTGAAAATCAATCTGAAGTCGACCGATTGCATTTTTGGTGGATACGTTCAGAAGAAAAGGGAAACTTTGTTGGATTGATCGGTCTTGGTGATGAATTACAATTGTTACAATCTTCATACAACTTGGGATATTGGGTTCGTTCTTCTTATCAGCGACAAGGTATTGCTCTTGAAGCGACTCGGCGCGTACTTCATTGGTTGGAAAACAAAACTATTGAGAATGACGGGTTCATTCGAATCGAAATCACCGTTCACCCACATAATGAGGCTGGTCTTGCAACAGCAAGTCGGATTTGTGAAGAATGGGGTGGCGAAATAATTGAACAATTTATCGGAATTGAAATTGGACAACGCACCGTGCCTCATCGCATGCATATCCTCGATTTACCTCGAGGTGAAGCGGCTTGAATTCAACATGGCTAACTGTCGATTTTGATGACAAACGACATCTTCCAAGTTTCTGTGGGCATCCCAAGCGAAGCAAACACACCTACGAACATGTCATTGAAACTGGACTACATGAAACCCTTTCAAAGGAATTTGTTGAAGGTATGCAAGGTTTTGAAGCATGGCTGGAAACAAACAATCATCCAGTTACTCTGTTTGTAATTGGTGATTTGTTTTCGTGTAAGGAATTTGAACTTTGGTTTTCAAACCTGTTAGAAAAATTTGCATCACGCCTAACTGTTGGTTGTCATGGATGGAGTCACAAATCTTGGTCTGCATGGCCTATTGACCCGAAAGGATTCTCTACGGATTTGGCAAAAGCTACAGATATAATTCACAAACATGCTGGTGACTGTTTTAGACCTTGGTTTCGTGCACCGGGTGGTTACATTTCACCTTGGATGGCCCCGGTATTATCTGAACATGGATATGTTCTTGACACTTCGATTAATCCGTCATGGCTGGTCAAACGCAAATCTGGAAAAGGTAACTCTTGGCAAGGAGTCGAAGAGGCGTTAAGACAAAACGGAATTCTTTCTCGGCCGTGGAAAACACATTTGACATTGCCAATAAATGGGCCTGCACTCTCCATATTTCCTCTTTCAATAGTGGCGAAAAGGGGTTGGAAAAATCTCCCTAGGCCTTTAGAAACTGATACATTTGAACAAAATTTAACCTCACAGAATTCAAAAATCACAACATTATATTGGCATTTACTCGACCATGCGCGTAAGAATCAGAAATGGATACCACCGCTGTCAAATTTTAGATAATGGTGTTATGGATTTCGCATGTTCTTTCTAGGAAGCAATAATATCTTAATTGATTTTTTTAAATGTTAAATTTTGACTTGCATATGAATCTGATTTACACACCCCCCATCCTTTTTCTATATTCAATACTATCAAAATATAGTTTATTAGTGAATAAAAATATATACTCGCACTACAAGTTGGCAACATGCGAAATGCACTATGCTGGATTACTGTGGCCTTACTTACTTTACAGATTTCTTTTTTGGGAATAGATTTTTCCGAAGAACAGAACAAGGATTTTGAAGAAACTAGTGAACAAAATTTAATATTCTTAGGGGGGGAAAATTCTGGAATGAATGGCAATAATACCACTAATTCAGATTGTGATGCAACAGAATGGCTAGGCATGAATGATGGCATGGGGGGTCCTGTTTGGCAGAATGGTAGTTATTACTACACTAGTGAAATTGTAGAATGGCCGGCAAATTCTGGTCAATTTTGGCAAATGACCTCCAATGGATCCACCAACGACCCTCCAGAAGCTGTCGGACCAGATAGTGATTGGGTTGGCCCGTGTAGATGTTCCGAAATCGGGGCGGCTGGCGCCGTAGTCTGGGATTCAACAGCGAATTATTCAGCGTGGCAAATCGTTGAGCATGATGGCATTTACTGGATTGCACAAGATGCGGGGGCGCCTGTAGAAGAAGAACCAGGAAACGAGGGTGCATCTGGTGCACCTTCAGATTATTGGGTGCCATGTTATCGGGAAAGTCCATGTTTAACATTTAACGGGCATGGCGGTCCTGTTTGGGATAGTGCTACTTCTTATTCAGTTAACGATACTGTCGAGTGGCCAGCAAACTCAGGGCAATTTTGGCAGAGTACGACTAGTGGTCCAACAAGTGAACCGAGCCTAAATGGCAAATGGATGGGGGCTTGTTCATGCGCCGATATCGGGGCGGCGGGCACCGTAGTCTGGGATTCTACAGCGAATTATTCAGCGTGGCAAATCGTTGAGCATAATGGCATTTACTGGATTGCACAAGATACGGGGGCGCCTGTAGAAGAAGAACCCGGAAACGAGGGTGCATCTGGTGCATCTTCTGATTTTTGGGTGCCATGTTCTGATAATGCTTCAGAAACAGGCCCTTGCAACGAAGTCATTGGTGTTACTACAGAAGTTTGGAGCAGTACAACAATCGTGAACGCGGGAGATATCTATGAATATCCTGCGAATTCGAGTGTATTCTGGCTTGTTGAAGATGGAATCGGTAATCAAACTGTTGGTGCGCCTGGAGTTGATGCAGATGCATGGGCTCCTGAATCTTGCCAATGTGAGGACATATGGACCGATAGCGGTGGGCCTTCCTGGGACGCAACCATCCCTTATCCTGTGAATTCTGTTGTCTTGTACACTGATGCTGCAGGAGTGCAAAACCTCTACATCGCTTGGGCTTCACCTGGACCCGGAGATGAACCCAGTACAGACCCTGAATGGAGACTTTGTGGTGGAGAAGAGCCCAGTGGCGGCCCATGTGATGATTTCAATGGACAAGGCGGCCCTGTTTGGTCTAGCACAACAATCGTGAGTGCAGGTGAGATCTATGAATACCCCGCTAATTCTGGAGAATTCTATATGCTACAATCTGGCGTTTACAATACAACGACTGATGAACCTGGAAAGGACCTCACTATATGGACGTCTTCTGAACCATGTGATTGTAAAGATATCTGGGGCGGGGGCGGTTCCCTCGTCTGGGATTCAAGCATGACCTATAGTGCTGGAATGATGGTTTCTTATCCTGCTGGAAGTAATGACATATGGATGGCTATCGTTACTCAAACAACAAGTGGTGTAGCTCCTGACCAACCCTTTGCCGACGGCAATGAATGGGAACTTTGTGGTGGAGGAGAACCCGCCGGCGGCGGCCCCTGTGGCAGTTCAGCCTCAGTAGGCGTATGGGACACTTTATCCCGAGTTTCAACCGGTGAAGTTTACGAATACCCAGCCAACTCAGGAAATTATTACGAAGTTACAATTCAAGGATATCTCGACCAAACTGTCGACTCCCCTACTACCAATGCGGATATTTGGACTCCAGTTGATTGCCCATGTGAAGAAGAATGGGTGGCTGCAGGCAGTCCAGTCTGGGATGCTTCAGTAACATATTCTCCAAACTCTGTCGTTGAATGGCCTGCTGGCTCTTCTATGCTGTATATCACTTCGCCTGCACCAGGTCCTGGTGACGAGCCAGGAATAGACCCAGAATGGGAACTCTGCAGTTCACCAGAAGAACCGGCGGATGGTAATCCATGTGCAGGTCTAACTGTGGTTGGCGTATGGGATTCCTCAATGAACGTCACATCCGGTGAAATTTACGAATATCCTGTTAATTCAGGAATGTATTACCAAGTCAATGCTGGCAGTCCATTCTGGAACGTAAATGCCCCAGACATCGATCTGGATGTTTGGTCTCCAATCGACTGCCCATGTAAGGAAACTTGGGCCGCCAACGGCCAACCTGTTTGGGTGCAAGGCACCGCATATCCTGGAAACTATGTTGTTGAATGGCCAGCAGGAACT
>Ga0208407_1001062_pt1 | contig 12792 bp, 11 predicted proteins | sample ETNtaG_9_FD_185775 | JGI IMG/M metagenome (GOLD analysis project Ga0208407, IMG submission 185775) | Marine microbial and viral communities from oxygen minimum zone, Eastern Pacific Ocean - ETNP201406SV69 (SPAdes) (version 2) | ecosystem: Environmental > Aquatic > Marine > Oceanic ...
AGATGTTAATAATGTCTTGATTTATTGATTCCCACTCTGTATTTTCTTCTTTTGTTATTGTTATAAAACTAGGACCAAAAAAAACAGAAGACACACCTTCTATTTTGTATAAATCTTCTGAAAGAGCATTATGGTAATGAAGGTTAATTTCATCAAGTACATTTTGGTCAAATACTATTTTCTTCGCATTTGGATTTGGTGTATCAATTAATTCCATAATTAATACTTATTTTAATATAAAAAACATTAATATATGACAGTATGCAATATCAAAATACAAATATTTCAGAATTGAAATTAAGATTTGAATCAAAGAATTTTTATAGTATTTTTGGTTTATATTTATTTTCACTAGGAGCAGTAATATCAGGCTACTCTCTTTATTTGCTACTAGAGGCTATTGGTAGGGTTGACAGAAACATTATTTCATGGAGCGGAGAGGGTTTGTTTTGGTTTCTTATACTATTATTCACAGGAATATTTGTTTTATTTATACCTATTGAGTTTCTAAGTGTTTTTAGAATTTACAATGCATCATTTAAAGACCTCATTTTTAACATAATATATTCAATTCTTATATCTTTATTTTTTTTAGTTGTATTTCAATTTTCAATTAATCCTGATACTTTAATTTTGAGTGATATTTCATCAATAGGCAAGGCAGTTTCTTTTGCTGGTTTTGTTTCAATTCCAATAATTTTATTTATACAGCATATTTTTAGATCAAGTTTGAAAGTTATTGATAAAATTTCTTACAGTTTTACTTTATTTGTTTGGATTTTTTCTTCTCAGGTTTTTCTTTAATACTACATTTTATTTACAGGATTAATACCTAAGCATTGCATAACAATATTAGAGCATTCTATAAATAGATTTGTAATCTTTAATTTAGAAATTTTTAAATTAGATTCTTCTATATTTAATATATTCTCTTTTTGATAAAAGATATTAAAAAGATTACTAATTTCGTATAAGTAGTCAGCTAAATGATGAGGCTCGTTGTAGGTTATTGTTAACTTAAAATAATAATCAATATTTAATAATGCAAAAAGAAGACTTCTTTCTTCATTATTAGAGATATTTATTTCAGTACCCTCAGCAACTTGAGAAGATTTTTCTATTATTTTCTTTGCTCTGACTTGCGCATACTGGACATATAGACCAGTTTTTCCTGATATGTTTGTAAATTTATCAAGATTAAATTTATAATCAGTTTTTCTATTTGTTAATAAATCACTATAAGTTAAAACTGTGTTTGCAAGTTCATGAATAGTATCATCACCAAGATTTGTATTGATTTTTTTTATATAGTCATAAGTTTCTTTATATAGTTCAGTTAACAGTTTTGTGTCGCCATCACGTGTTCTAAAAGGATTTCCATCCGAATCATTTACTGTTCCAAACTCAACGTGAGAGTATTCTTTATTTGGAAATTCAAAATATTTTATGCTTTGGAAAAGTTGTTGAAAATGCAATTTTTGTCTATTGTCAACGACATATAATATTTTATCGAAATCAATATTATTAAGTCGATAGATTATTGAAGCAAGATCAGTAGTTAGGTAAAGATACGATCCATCTGATTTAGTTATTAGTATAGGTGGCTCTACTTGTTCAGTACTTATTAAAGCTCCGTTATCTATTTTTACTTTATTAATATCTTTAAGATTACTTATCATTTCAGGAATTAATTCATTGACATCGCTTTCTCCCAACCAAAGATCAAAAGAATGATTTAAAATATTGAGAGTTTCTTTTAGTGAATTCTCAGAGAGCTTTTTAATTTTCCTCCATTTTGTTATTTCTTTTGAACTATTATTGTTTAGTTTTTTATTGGTCTCTTGTGCAGCTTTAGCAAATTTTTCATCTTTTTTATATAAGCTTGCTGAATCGGGATAAATATTTAGTAATTTTTCAACATTTAAAGTATCTATGTCAATTTTTTTCATATCACAAAATGTTAATATTTGAGCTATTTGCATTCCCCAGTCGCCAAGATGAATGTCACTGATAATATCATTTCCAACAAATTTATTTGTTTCGTATAAGCTTCTTCCAATGTTTAAAGACCTCAAGTGCCCTACATGTAATGGTTTACCAATATTTGGTCCACCATAATCTATTATTATCTTTTCTTTTTTAGTTATTTTTAAGTAATCATGAATTGGATGTAAAAACTTTATTAAATTTGAAAGAGAAATCTTTATGTTTAAAAAATATTTATCACTAACTTCCCAGTCCTCGATAATTTCTGAAGTATCTAAATATGAACTAACTTTTTTTACAATATTTTCTATTTCTTGATTTTTTTGATATTTAACTAGATTGTTAATTTGATAGTCGAAATTATTAACGTTTGTTAGCTTAATATCTATTTCTTCAACTATATCAAACTCTTTTAATATCAACTTAAGTCTTTCAACCAAGGGTTTTAAAGTATTCATATATTGAAACTATTATAAAATAAATAGATTAAAAAAATTTAAAACTAAAACATAATTTAGGCGTCCGTAGCTCAATTGGATAGAGCATTTGACTTCGGATCAAAGGGTTGGGGGTTCGAATCCCTCCGGGCGTACCACTAAAGACCAAATTCTATAATTCTTTTAACTCGAGTATTAACAGAATATTTATTAATATCAGCTATATCTCTATCTTTTTTTTGATCTTCTAATTTAACAATGGCCGAGATAAAACTATCAATATTATTTTCTTTATAAAATATTATATTTTCAGAAAGTGGCAAAGCTCTATGGGCTGGAAGGTCAACTGCTATTATTTTTAATCCACTTTTTAAATATTCAAAATACTTAAGAGGTGATGTATGTATAGAGGAATCAGAATCACTTGAGTTAATTAATAATCCAATATCAGATTCTTGTATATGTCTAATTGTTTCTTTTCTCCTAAGGTTACCGAATGTCTCTATCGACTTTTCCATACTTAGTTTTTTAATAAGTTTATCTAGTTTCTCAACATCCTTTTTTTCACCTCCAATAATTTTGAGGTTGTAATTTATATAAAGATTATTTTTTTGGAAAGAATTGATAATTAAATTAACACCCCGGTCTTTACTGAATCGACTAATATTCCCTGAAAAAACTATTTGATTTTTTATTTTTTTAACATTTTTTTCAAATAAATCTTCTTCGAATCCATTATGGAGGACAATTAATTTATCGTTATTTTTTTTATTGATCTTAAAAGTGTTAGGTAGTTGATTATTAACAAAGATTATTTTTGTATTATCAGATCTTAGTGATAATTTTATCAATATATTTCTAATTTTTGAATATTGATGACATTCAAAAATAACATTTTGTTTTTTTAAACTAAGAAAAAATAAAACCCAATCAGACCTTGTAAAGAAAATATCAGGCTTATCAAAATTTTTTAATACATAATTAACAGCTTTCAAAGACCATATCATATGGCTGTAAAGAAATAGTAACTTATTATATTTGCTTAAAGTAAAATTTGGATCTTTTCTACTATTCTTACCAAAAGGCAATGGATGGTCTAAACCATAAACTTCAAATTCTTCATTAAAGTCATAAAATTTTTTTAAATTCTTTATTTCTGAACTACTTTCATTACTTCTGATTGGGAAAAATAGCTTAACTTCAAGAGAGTTTCTTACAAAATATTTAATATTTGCAATAGTTTGTATCGTATTAGCCGTATTAGCTGGAAAAGTTTGATAAGTCAGGTAGAAGAGTTTTTTCATATATTAGATTTACTATATTCTTCTCTATCTTCACTTGTGCTAAAAATAAATGTAAATAAAAATAAAACGAATGAAGAGAGATAAAGCAATGAGTCACTTTTGATTAGATTAATTATTTGAAATACCAATAAGTATTTCATGAGACCAAGGTTTGAGAAGTTTTTTATTAGATATTTATAGGTTAAAAAAGAAAAGATAAGTATGCTTATAATTCCAGAAAACAGAAGCAACACTAGAAGTGAAGAGTGTGGTAATAGCAACCCATTAGGTTCATTCATTGGTTGTTCTAAATAATATTCATTAAGCTGCATTGGCCCATAACCAAATAAGAAGTCTGAAATACTTGGGTCATATTTTGCAATGAAAACACCCCATCTCTCTGATCTGTTTATCACTAAAGATAAAGAACTAACTACAGCAACAATATTTGGAACAAAAGGTATATTATTTTCCGTAGTAAATATATCAACAAGCATTAATAGGGAAGAAGAAAGATTTTCACTTTGGTTATTAAAATTCAATATTTCTAGAATATTTTCTTCTTCAAAGTACCTAAGGTTATTGTAATAATTTTCAGTATTTATAAATACACTCGAACTTTCAAAAGCATTAAAGAGCAGGCCTTTACTTAATGAGCCATAAGAAAAATAGGAAATTGAAAAGAGTACTGCCAGTATAAATAGTACAAGCATTATCAAATGTAAGTATTTTCTATTGAAGCCAAACTTGTATATAAGAAATATATAAGCAGTAATTAATATGAAACTAGAAAGCGCAGCAAAATTATTTGATCGAAGAAGTGCAAAAAATATTATAATTAAGTAAATAAATTCTATTTGTTGAATTTTTTCCTTATTTTTTACAAGAACAATGAAGAAAAATAATAAAGAAAAAGCATAAAATTCACCTACAGATTCAGCGCTTGATGCTAAACCTCTCCAGGTATTTCCATCAATACTTGCTATTTTGTCAATACCTTTTTTGTTTAGGCCGAGAGTATAAAATGTATAAAAATTAATCCCTGGAAATATAGAACCGACTGTTCCTAATAGAAATAATAAAGTTCCAGATATTAGAAAATTTTTCTTAAGTAAATTTAAATTTATTTTTGAATATTTTAGTAAATATAATATGCCGTGTATTGATAAAAAAATTACGACTATCCAAAATAATAAAGCGGACGTAGATTTTGTTGTATTAGCAAAGCCCCTTATTTTATCTACATCAAAATATGAACCATTTTGATTAAAATTAATAATCCAAATAAAAGAAAAGCCAAAATAAATCATATTAAAATATTTGTAATCTTTAAAAGCAATGAGATTATATAAACCAAAAAAACAAAAAATAATAAGATAAAAATTAATATTCATATCAAAAAAAGTTCCAACAAATAGGAACATAAATGGAAAATAGTTAATAAAATTATTTATTCTTGGAACTACATGATTATGTATAAGTATTGATAGAAATAAATAGATTAAAAAGATATTTATTAAATAATAATTAGAAAGAGTAATCTCCGAGTTATAGCTTTCATGTATATATGAATAAAATCTTGATTCACTTATGATTTGAAAAGTAAAAATAAGAGGTATTAATAATAAGGGTACGACAGTTCTTTGAGCCTTAGTCTCGTCTTTTTTAAGAAACAGAGTAAGTAAAAAGATCCAAAATATAGTTTGAAAAAAAATATTTATATGAATATTTGTACCAACATACATATAAAATTTTCCTGAAACCAAATCCATTCCCATAATTTTTCCAAAGCAATTAATATCCTGTACGTTAGTTCCAATAAATTGAATATTACGAACATTAATATTTGAAAAGATAACTTTAAAAAAAGAAACATCGCAAATATTAGATTGATAAAATCCAAGATTTTCAATGGATATTGACTTGGTTGTTACTTTTTGGCCCAGAGAAGAGAGGAACCAAGGCATTATTGTAATAATCCCTAAAAAGGGAATATAAAATTTTTGTTTAAGAAATGTATCCTTCATTTTTTTTCATACTTTTTATTAAAAAACCTTATGAAAAAATAAAAAGATATTGAAATAACAATAAAAAAGAAAATATCTTTTTCAGAGTTCACTAATAACAAATGATTGTTACTCCAACCACCTTTTACATAATGAACACACTCTATCCATGAGTTGACGTTAATAGCATTTCCTTCAAGATCATATAGAGCAACAGTTTCAAATAAAGGGTCATTTTTAAATACGTAATTTGGGTCACTTCCAATATCTGGAAAGGAATCAAGATCTCCTTCAGAACCACAGATATTAATTATTTTTTCTGAATCTTTATCCATAATTTAATTTTTTGTATCAATTTAAAGTATATTCATTAAAAATATATTCAGGAGCTTTATTTAAGATACGGATTTTAATTTATATTAATTTAATTTATTTGTATTATTTTATTATGAAAGCTGATCCAGGATATTTTGGCCCTGAGTCAATGATGTGGAAAGTAAATAAAGAAATCACAGTATTATTTGGTGGTGCACGAGCTTTATTGATGCATGCTGCCCACCCTTTAATTGCTGCAGGAGCTAGACAAACTTCTTTTTACCAAAGGGATCCATGGAAAAGGTTAATAAGAACTCTTTCTCTACAAAATTCAGTAACATTTGGTACAAAAAAAGAAGCTGATGAAAGCGCCTATAGGATAAATAAGCTACACGAAGTAATAAAAGGTAAAGATAAAATTACGGGAGGTATATATGATGCTTTAGATCAAGAACAGCTTCTCTGGGTACATGCATGTCTACAAATATCTTCAATATACTTTTATGAAAAAACTGTTAGAAAACTTTCTGTTGATGAGAAAGACAAATATCATATTGAAAATATGTTATCTGCTGAGTTAGTTTTGGTTAAAACTAAGAATATCCCCCAAACCCATGAGGAATTAAGAGAATGGGTCAAAAATAAATCAAAAGAAAAAGATTATTTGTTGTTAACAGATGTAGCCATAGATGTTAAAAATATTATTGCAAAAGGCCCAGTTCCAATTCATATAAAGCCAATATGGCCTTTCATAGCTTTTACAGCCTTTAATACACTGCCAAGAGAGTTTAAGCATATCTATGGAATAAAAGATAGTAGATTTAAAGAGAAATTAGTTGTATTTAATCTAATAATATTGAAATTAATCAGACCATTTTTACCACCTTTTTTTAGATTAATTGCTCCAGCAAGATGGGCAAAACAGAGGATTAATAAAGATCCACTATTAAATTTCAAAGACAAATCAAAAATCTAAACTTAAGAAAATTATTATTCTATATATAATTAGAAAACAATGTACGAACATGAAAAAAAGAAATGGTCTGAAATATCTGAAGAAATTTCAGATGTTTCAGAAAATATAAAAAATAAAATACAAGAAGATGATGTAATAGATGATTTAAAAGAATCTTTTGATAATGTACTTCAAAACACATCAGACATTGTTAAAAATTTATTAAACGCAATTGAAACAACAGTTCAAGATGAAGAAATCAGGGAAGAAACCAGAGAAGTATTTAGAAAAATAAATGAAGAATTTAACGACAGTGTTGAGAACACTGGGAAAAAAATTTCTAGCTTATTTAATGATTTTCTTAATAGTGATAAGAAATTTAAAGAAGAAGAATAATAATAATTTAATAAATACAGATACTTATACTATTCTTTGTAATCAGTAGGGTCGGTAGCTCAATTGGTAGAGCAGGAGCCTTTTAAGCTCAAGGTCGTGGGTTCGATTCCCACCCGACCCACTATAATTATGAAGAGTATTTTATTTTCCTTGTATATCTTTTTTAAATAAAGAAAAAGGGGTTTTCAATATTATTTCAAGGTCTAACCAGATAGACCAATTTTCTAAATATTGTAAATCATATTTAAACCAGACATCAAAATCATCAGTATTTCTTTCATTTATTTGAAGTAGTCCTGTTATGCCTGGCAAAACATTAAGTCTTCTAAGGTATTCTCTATTAAAGTTTTCACTATCTTCAACAAACAAGGGTCTTGGTCCCACAACAGACATGTCACCTTTAAGTACATTTATAAATTGAGGTAACTCATCTAGACTCCATCTTCTAAGTTTTTTTGCACCTTTTAATAGTCTTGGATCATCATCAATTTTAAATAAAGGTCCGCTATGTGTATTGAATTCTTCTAGAGAATCTCTTTCTGTATGGGAATCATTTTTCATAGTTCTATATTTATACATATTGAAAGGTTTTCCATGAAGGCCAACTCTATTTTGTTTAATTATTACCGGCCTTCCATCAACAACTAATAAATAAGAATAAACAAATAGAAATAAAGGAAAAAGCAATATCAATGCAAAAATTGAAACAATAATGTCGATTATTCTTTTAACTATATATCTGGAACCATATTGAATATCATTATTTACATAAGTAAGATATTTGTTGTTTACAATTTGTTCTCTATAAATAAATTTACTGTTAAAGGAAACTGGATCATTCGTAATAAATAGAATTTTTTTGTTAAGGTTTAACAAATAATTTTCAAAATCATTTTTTATTGTAAATTTCTTTTCGAAATTTAAAACAATTAAGTTTATATTATTTTTTTTATTTAAAGTTTCTATATGATGAGTAATTTGTTCATAGTTATTTTCAACATCTGTATCAAAATCTGCTAAAATTTTTCTAAATTTCATTATTCTTAAATTTCTAAAAATTGAGTTTTTATCAATATTAAATGTTATGTAGTTTTCGTCCGTTATCGATCTTCCTAAAACTGATGAAAGTATTTCACTATTCCTTAAAAGTGTTAACAAAATAGGTATTAGAAATACAAAAGGTATTAAAAATTGTCTAGAAACTTCTGTAAATCTAAAAATTTGCAGAAATACAAAAAAAGAACTTGTCCAAAGAAGAAATATTGAAAGAAATTCATTGTAAATCTTTTTATTTATTGCAAAGTCAAATTCATTTACATAGCTATATTCTTTTGATGAAGTTAAAATTATTAAAAATACAAATACAAATAAAGCTAGGAAGAAATCAATTTTTATATATTCATAAGGTATAAATCTATAAAATCGCCCTCTATCTTCAAGAAGGTTTCTGATAATTATGTCAAATCCATAATCGAAACGAATCAAAAAATTATCAAAATATATGATTGTTATTGAAGTTAATATAACTTGTAAGGTAACAAACCTAAATAACTGTTTAAGACTATTTCTTTTCACTATCCTCAATGTTAATAATATTTGGTTTAAATTTAAGATATTTCTTTATTCAGATATACCTGAATTTAATTAGATATTTTTATACATCTATTTATCGTTTAGTGAATATAATTAAGAAATAATAAATGGGGGCGTGGTAAAGTCTGGAGTTTACGCCTGCCTGTCACGCAGGAGGTCGCGGGTTCGAATCCCGTCGTCCCCGCTTAAGGCCAGATAGCTCAGTCGGTAGAGCACTTGTCTGAAAAACAAGGGGTCGGCAGTTCGATTCTGCCTCTGGCCACAAAATGAATAATAAATCAGCGAATTCTAATAATGCTGGAAATTTGATTGGTATTTGCATAGCAATAGTAGTTGCAGTTTCTGCGTGTTCAGGCTCAGATGGTGAAGGTATAGCTCCAAAATTAGAGGAAATCGCATCTGATTTAGACTTTTCTGAAGATGATGAAGAAAGTGAAAGTGAAAAAGAGAAAATACAGGAAGAATTATTATTGGAATTCAATCCTCCACCAATTCCAGATCTACCTGATCCAAGCCTGAGCTCTACAAATTGGACACAAGTTAATGGTCCATTTGGAGGTCGAATTATTGGAATATCAAAAACTGAAGGGGGCCTGTGGGTCGCGACAACCGATAACTCTGGTCTATCAGATAACAATATTTGGTTTGTAGACCGAGAAACTTTTATATGGGAAAAGAAAAAAACAGTTAAAACACAGATGAATTCAGGACTTGTAGTTAATAGGTCAAACCCAAACCAAGTAGCATTCATCACTGGTTCTGGTTCAATGAGTGATGAGAGCGAAGAAAATAAAGTTTTTGTAAGCCGTGATAAAGGAATTTCTTGGGAAAATATATCTCTGGAACTAGAAAATGGTGCAGAATTTTTTCCTAAAGTTATAGCCGAAAGCTTTAGCAGTCCAAACAGCATTTATGTTGGAGGAAGGTATGTTCCAGATGAGGATGACTGTGAAGATGATGAGAATGGTAATTGTGAACCACCTTCTTTTTCAGCAGTATTTATTTCAGAGGATTTCGGAAATTCATGGAATGTTTCAAAAAATTTACCAAAAATAGATTTTGCTAAAGTAGAAGATATCGAACTTGCCGAAGGTATCGAATGGGAAGATTATAAAAACGAACTTGATGACATTACAGAATTACACGTTGATCCAACAAATAGTAACACTATTTATGCAGGAACATATTACAGCTTAGTTAAAAGTATTGACGGAGGAGAAAATTGGAGTGTAATAAGTGAAGATTTTCATAGAGAAGACATAAATGGAATAGTAGTAAATCCAAACAACCCTGACATAATTTATGTGAGAGTTGGTATGTTTATGTTTGAAGATTGCTGGAATCTTGAGCCTGGCGATCCAAATCTTAAAGAAGAGTCAGAAAAATACTGTGCGGGTATTTATAAAAGTGTTGACGGAGGCGCAAATTGGATTTTATTAGATGGTGCAGATAGTTTTAGTCTTCCAGATCCTTCCGAAGGAGGTGTGTATATAAATGAATTTGATGATGAAGTTATATATGCAGGCTTTTCCAGAGAAACTTTCGTCAGTAAAAAGAGTGGAGAGGATTGGGAGGAATTTTTGTTTACTCGAAACCAGCCAAATATTCCTGATGTTGGTGTAGAGAAGATATTCAGTGGAAGTAATGAATCTGAAGTCTTTATGGCAGGAATTCAAGGTGTGTATAGAACTTATGATGATGGAGATAGTTGGCTAGACACTAATGCGGGTTTTGTTGGAGCCGAAGTTGTTGATTTAGTTACTGCTGCAGATGGAACAATGTACGCAACAACCTACTCTCTTGGATTGTTTAAAAGTACAGATGGTGGTATGAATTGGGGCTTTGCTTCACTAGGAATAGAAAATTGGTACGGAATGCAGTTAGCTGCTCATCCTGTCGATGCTGATGTAATATACGCTACTTTTGGTGGCGGTGTTTACAGAACAGATAATGCTGGAAAACTATGGGGAGCTATTGGAGAACAAGAACTTTGTGGAAGAAGAAATATAGGTGGTGGAAATTGTCACTATCACGGAATAATAGTTGAGAATGTAAGTCCCCACAGGGTGATTGTTGGAACGGGTGGAGATCAATCTGCATTAAAAGGGGTTGGATTAAAAGGTTCAGAGGACAATGGTGAGTCTTGGAGAAACTCTGATGATGGTTTTGTAAGAGATGTTCATGTAAGTAAATTAATAGTTGATCCAAACAATAGCAAAACTTTCTATGCTACTACACAGGGTTCAACTGAATATACAGACAAAATTGGTGATGGAGAGGGCGTTTTTAAGAGTACAGATGGCGGTGAGTCCTGGGAGAATATAAACAATGGTCTTGATACCTTAGAAACAAATGTTTTAGCAGTTGACCCAAACAATTCTGATGTACTTTATCTTGGAACAGATGATGATGGTTTGTATAAAAGTGTTAACGGAGGAAACAGCTGGGAAAAAATTGACATACCGTTAATTGAATTTGCATTTGGAGTTGGTGATATAGCTGTAGACCCTGAAGATAGTGATATTGTTTACATAGCAAGTGTAGATTATTATAGACTTGCAAATGATAGAGGTGTTTTAGGAGATTATGGGGTTTTTAAGAGCACAGATGGTGGTGAAACATGGTCTGATTTTAACACCGGACTTAATCACCTAGGAGTGTTTACCTTAGAGCTGAATCCCGAATCTAGAATTTTATATGCCGGAACACGTGGTGGTGGGGTGTACTGGATAAACTTAGATAGCTAAATTCTAGCTATTTTTTCTCCACCTTTGTTGGTAAATTGTCCAGTAACTATAAGTATTAAATCTATTAATAACCAAATTCCTATACCACCAAATGTTAGAAGCATTAGTATTCCAGTGCCTGTTTTACCAACATAGAACCTGTGTGCACCAATAATTCCAAGTAAAAATGCTAGGAGCAAGGTTACAACCCATTGAGAGTCGCTTCCTGATAAGCTGCTCTTAAGAAGTTTTTCTTTTTGAGAATCAAACTCTTCCTGAGATATGACCCTGTCTTTCAGTAGGTCATTTAATTTTTTAATTTCGTCTGCAGTACTCATATTTTAATTATTTTTTTAACTTATTTTCTATACTAGCGACCCTTTCAGCAATTGGAGGGTGTGAATAGTAGTAAGAGCTGTATAAAGAGTCTGGAGTTAAATTAGAAGCGTTGTCTTTGCTTAGCTTCAACAAACCGGAGATCATATACTCTCCATTAGTAAATTGGAATGAAAAATCATCGAATTCTAATAATGCTGGAAATTTGATTGGTATTTGCATAGCAATAGTAGTTGCAGTTTCTGCGTGGCTTTTTGTAAATTTATCTCCTTGGATAGCAGCAGGTTTTGCAATTAGTGCAGCGCTTACTTGGAAAATACCAAAAGGCCAAAAGAATTTCTAAATTACAACGAAAAAGGGAGTTCAGACAGAGAACTCCCCCTCTCTAAATCAAATATTACAAGATGTATCAGTAATATAAGATTTAACTATTTTACAACGATTAATAAGTAAACTTCAAGAGACAAAGTTTCTATCACTAGTACTTTGTCACGAAAAGGGAGTCCTCGCCGATTCCCTTTTCAATTTAAAACATTGCACACTTGACGCACTCACATTGACATATGCAATGCCTTTCCAAAACTGTGAACCAATCTGTGAACAGCTCAATGTTTTAATGTGCGCTAGGTAGGTGTATTTACTTCGAGGTTGCCCTCAGTAATGAGCGCATAATGAAGAGGATTATATTAAAATGAAACAACTAGGCCTTAATGGTTTTTCCCTGAAAAACAAGGGGTCGGCAGTTCGATTCTGCCTCTG
>Ga0208407_1001070_pt1 | contig 12724 bp, 5 predicted proteins | sample ETNtaG_9_FD_185775 | JGI IMG/M metagenome (GOLD analysis project Ga0208407, IMG submission 185775) | Marine microbial and viral communities from oxygen minimum zone, Eastern Pacific Ocean - ETNP201406SV69 (SPAdes) (version 2) | ecosystem: Environmental > Aquatic > Marine > Oceanic ...
CCCTGACCGAATCCATCCAAGATGGAACGGTCAGCCCTACTGAGATACAATCATTCGTGAACCATGTAATTTCTAATTCAAGTACTGAACGTTGGGATGATTCACAAGTTGAGACTATACTGAAAGATATTTTCGCACACGGCATAAACCCTGAAGCAACTGCTTCTCTCACTGATTCGATGAGGAACAGTGGTAGATGCTTGGAATGGCCACAAGAATGGAAACATCTGGTAGTAGACAAACATAGTACTGGTGGGGTTGGAGACAAAGTGTCCATCCCTTTGGCTCCGGCCCTAACTGCCTGTGGCCTAAAGGTGCCAATGATCTCAGGAAGAGGACTAGGGCATACAGGTGGGACACTCGACAAATTAGAGAGTTTACCCGGATTTGATGTTCAATTAAGTATCGAAGAAATTCTAGCACAAGTAGAAGACATTGGTATTGCAATGGTTGGACAAACCGATGATTTAGTTCCAGCGGATCGACGGTTGTATTCAATCAGAGATGTCACTGGAACTATAGCGAGCGTCCCTCTAATTACTAGTAGTATTGTCTCAAAGAAAGCGGCTGAATCACTTAGCGCTTTAGTCTTGGATGTCAAATATGGAAAGGCGGCTTTCATGGCGGAAAAAGAAGATGCTCAGAAGTTAGCTAAAGCAATGGTTGATGCATCCAATAGATGTGGAATCCAAACTTCTGCAGTACTCACAACTATGGATCATCCAATAGGTTGTGCTATAGGAAATGCACTTGAAGTTCTCGAATCAATAGAAACAATGCGCGGAAATGGCCCATGGGATCTTGAAGAATTAGTTTGTGCCCAAGGAGGTGCATTGTTACATGCTACCGGTAAATCAGATACCCTAGAAAACGGATTTGTAATGATTCAAGATTCCTTACATGATGGAAGTGCACTGAAATGTTTCATTCAAATGGCGATTTCCCAAGGAGTTAATGCATCGGTTTTTGATTCAGAACATAGCCTATGTCAATCACTTGGCCTCCTTGATAGCAGCCTGAATTCTACTGAGATTTCTTCGCAAACCGATGGAACTGTAACAGACATAGATGCAATGGTTTTGGCTCTTGTCGCATTAGATTTAGGGGCTGGACGACGGGAGATTGGTGATAAGATTGATTCCGCAGTCGGATTCATACTAGATGTAGAATTAGGACAAGAAATAATGCAAGGAGATACATGGGTTACAGTCCATCATCGTGGCGAATTAGAACAATACAATCGTGAAAGAATTGAACTAGCCATACAAATCGGAAAAAACGAATTTCAACCTCCAAGTAGAATTGACTCATGGGTGCGGTGAACTAGTGTCATTGAGACTGAATCATGTAGATTCAATGAGAGGTTTTGCAATCCTATGCATGGTTCAAGTGCATACTGCTGCTCTTCTACCCGCGCCAGTTTCAACAACTCATACACTTGCTTTCGTTTCTGCAGCTATTGGGGGTATGGCTGCACCAATGTTTGTCACAATTTCAGGATGGGGATTACATCGCGGACTTAAGCGACGAAAGGACAATGGCGAACCCATTCTCAAATGGGTAATTATCAGAGGATTTTCTCTGATTTTGTTACAATTCTTAATTGGATTTCTACTTCCCCAGCGCTATTTCTGGAATTCCCCAGGAATATTGACACTACTGGGATTATGCATTTTCATTGTGCCCTTAATTTCCTATAGGGATGTTGTATTTTTTAGATGGGCAAATGGTGAGAACACAAGAAAATACAAACCAATTGGGATCATCGTATTTACAGCAGTTCTTCTCCACTATTTCCCGAATCTAATGCCTGGGTCAGATTGGTATGATTTGGTCAGTGTAAAATCTGTTTTCCATTGGTTTCAATTAGCATTCTTCAGTGGCACATATCCACTTTTTCCTTGGATTACATTCTACTATATCGGTAGCACTTTGAATGCACAACACCTCAACGAAAATTGGAAACTAAACATTACACAAAGTGGTTCATTGGCCATTAGTACTCTACTCGCTACAATGGCCATATCCATGACGACCAATACAAATTGGGCTGTAACCATGGGAGATGGAGTGTTGACTTTCTTCCCTGCGAATCATTGGTTCGTGATCGTATCTGCAACATGGACTATTTTCCTTTGGGACCTTTTCAGACTGGTGCCTTCATGGATGTCTAAAACAAATGATTGGTTGGCTCCATCAGGCAGATTATCTCTATCTATCTATGTCTTACATTTCGCCCTACTTGGGTTAGTAATTGAAACAATTCCAGAAATTTCACTGATTGAAGCGTTTGGAATTACATTGGTACATATGGGTCTATGGCTGATGTTGGGATTGATTCATGAGAAAATGGAATTCAAGTGGTCAATAGAATACGTAATCCGGAGAATTGCAACTTCAAAATCACATCATGACGAATCTGAATGACGACCATGGGTCCAAATCTGAAGGCTTGTCTCGAGTAACATGACTAGGGGTTTGGGGACCATTATTGTGTTCTTCCTTCTTCTCAACCTCACCGGTACTATCGGTACACAAGTCGAATCAGAAACACCTCAAGACTGGCCAGAAGGAAATGATGCGTATGATAACATGTTGCAAATGGCTGACTTTGGTTATCGAAAGATTGACTCAGATGCAAATAAGAATGCAAGGAATTGGATCGCTGAAGAACTTGATGAGATGGGTTTTGAAGTCGAGAAACAAACATTCACAACAAACGAATGTTCAGATTGTGAGAACATTGTAGCAACCATCAATGGCACATTGGATGATGAATGGATTGTAGTAGGTGCACATCATGATGCTATTTGCTATTCACCACCTCCTTTGATTGGAGTTACTTATGCTGGTTGTCGATCTGATGGTGCTTATGATGATGGAACCGGCAGCGGAGCATTGTTGGAAATTGCTAGTGTGCTTTCAAAATGGGATGGAACTCCAGAAAGAACATGGAAACTGGGTTGGTGGGACTATGAAGAATGGCAAGGTTCAGATTCGAGCGAGGGTGGAGGAATGGGAAGCATACATTTCGTTGATTCCATCCCAAATGGAACCACGGTTACCTATCTGAATTTGGATATGTTCGGACTCAATTGGCCAGTACCAACTCCGGCGGCGAGCCAACTAAGTGGTTGCGACGAAGAATTCTGGACGCTTTACCAATTCACCTCCCCTGTTGATGATTGGTCATACTACGAAGATAGGGGATTGAATGTGACAGATGAAATGAGGGAGCGGGCAGATTTTTTCCAAACAGAACTTATTGATATTAACGAACAATTGGAACATCCTTCAGAGTGGGTAAGAGTAATTGACGACACAAAGGGGAATTCAGATCATTTCAATTTCATTATGGCAGGTCATACTGCTACTTGGTTGAGAGGACAACATCAGTACATCATGGAAGAAGGAGATACATGTGAACAAACACCCAAACACGCTCAAACTGATTCTGTCGCCACATTGAATCGAATGGGAGGGGGGCGAGGGAATGTTGAATCGGGATTACAAACAGGATTGGATATCATCGCAAGCTACGCTTGGATGGACTGGAATGCAGAATCGAACAATAGTGAAGAAAATGAACCAGAAAATGAAGAATCATTCCTTCCACTACCTATTGGATTCGGAGCCATTTCTCTAGTTTTCATTATGGCAACAATCATCAAACGGAGAAACATATAGAGCAATGTAGGTGAGATTATGAGCGGAATCGACATCAAAAAGAAATTCACTTTATTCACTGAACATTGGTCTCCAAGAGTGATTGCAGAATTAAACGATTACCAAATAAAAATCGTAAAGATTCAAGGGGATTTCGTCTGGCACTCTCACGAAAATACGGATGAAATGTTTCTAGTGATTGAAGGCGAGATGGGCATCGAATTTGAAGACCATACCGTCATATTGCAAACCGGTGAGATGCATATAGTTCCTAAGGGAATTCGCCACAAACCATTTGCAGAAAAAGAATGCAAGGTGATGTTGATTGAACCAAAAGGAGTGGTCAACACTGGTGATACAATGGGTGATCTTACTGCAGAAAATGATGTTTGGATTTAACTCAAGTTACTCGCTAAAACAATACTTCACTTCTTGGAAATTTGAACGGATTGAATTCACTGTCTCCTTCACCTTACTTGGTTCCTCACCATCAATTAGAGCTCTACGGAAACATTCAGCAACATGTTCCATTTCATCAGCACCCATTCCATGACGAGTAAGTTCCTGCACTCCTAAACGTAATCCTGAAGGAGACATAGCCTTTGTATCTCCTGGTAGCATATTCATGTTGGTGATAATACCTGCATCTTCAAGAACGGCAGCAGCAGTACGTCCTGCACCTGAATCTACGCCTCCATGTCTAGTTAGAACTTGATGGCTAGCGGTGTATCCTCGATCTTCAGCGAGAACATCAAAACCTTCAGCCGCAAGAGAACTTGCTAGAACCTTGGCATTAGCAACTATGTCCTTGGCATACTGGGTACCAAATGCTTCAAATTCAGCCAAAGCGACTACCTTTCCAGCGACATGATGTAGATGATAAGATGAATTTGTACCCGGAAATACTGCATTATTCAACTTCTTTTGGAACTTCTCATCTTCACTACTAGATATCAGAAAACCCCCCTGAGGTCCAGGGAATGTCTTGTGAGATGAACCTGTCATCACATCCGCACCTTCTCTGAGAGGGTCTTGGAAAACACCACCTGCAATGAGTCCCAAAACATGAGCCCCATCATACATTACAGTAGCACCAACTTCATGTGCCGCATCTGCGAGTTCTTTCAACGGAGTAGGAAAAAGAAAAACAGACGCTCCAAACAAAGCCATCTTTGGCTTAACATCTCGAATCATCGCGGCTGCTGCATCAATATCAGGCTCCATGCGATCAGCATCCCAAGGATAGGTATTCAAATCTAAACCACGTAGACCAACAGCCCCCATTTGAGCATGAGAAATGTGCCCTCCATCAGCAGTAGAAACTGCAGTAATTCGATCCCCTGGCTTAACTAAAGCCTTGAGGGCAGCTATATTGGATACTGTGCCAGACGTGGGTTGAATATTGACAAACGGAGCATTGAATACCTTCTTCGCAAGATCGATGCCAATCGATTCAATCGTATCAAAATCATCGCATCCTTGGTAGTATCTCTTTCCGGGTAAACCCTCTGCATATCGACCATGTAAATCGCTATCACAAGCCTGCCGCACCATTGGTGAGATTACATTCTCACTAGCTATCATTGGAAAGCCGGTTCCATAATGTCTACCACTACTCTCAACGGCTCCTAAAACTCGCTCAACTGTCTCCCGTGATGCGCTCATCCTTTGGCCAATACGGCACGCCGTTCAAAGCAATTCCCAATCAAGAGTCAATCTGTTGCCACTCAGTTCCATTCCACCAAAGCATTGTACCATCAGGCTGTCGCATCCAATGATTGCCCTGTTCATCTACGAATTGCTCTGTCTGAGATTGAACGACTGATTGCTGCTCAATGGGTTGCTCTCCTTGTAGAATACTAGATTGTTCGCTAGCAATTGCTAAAGCTTCTACTCCGTCGGAATTATTACCGCTTCGAATGAAGAGAAGTGCACCACCACCAAGTGCAAGAATAGACACAATAATGATAATCAAAATCAGGCCAATCGGGCTATCTAACTCGCCCTCTAAAGATGCAGAAGGATCATCAGGATAAGCATCTGAATTATCCCCCACTCCATCGCCATCTCTGTCGGAAGATTCTGAAGAATCATCAGGGAAAAGATCCTGATCATCCTTCACTCCATCACCATCGGAATCCTTCTGACTAGCTGAACAACCATCCGAATCAACCTGTGCCCCAATATTGGTCCCTGGGCAATCATCCAATGCGTCGACAATCAGGTCGTCGTCCGAATCTCTCTCCGAAGGGCCACAACCAATCAGATCTGCTTGTTCACCCATAGGAGTTGAAGGGCACAAGATATCATCAATATCGAGGATCCCATCTCCATCTGAATCTCTCTCATATGCAGCACAACCCACATTGTTAACAGATGACCCAGTTGTTGTTTGTGTGCACTCATCAATTGCATTGTTTACGCCATCATCATCAGAATCCTTCTGCGATGGTGAGCAACCCTCTGCATCAGCCACCTCTATTCCAGGAGTACCTGGACACAAATCAACAGCATCCTTCACAGAATCACTATCACTATCCTTCTGAGTATCCCCACAACCATTCACATCAACAGATTCTCCCGAAGGAGTATTTGCACATTGGTCCTTATCATCCATCACAGAATCACCGTCTGAATCCTTCTGATAATCAGCACATCCTTGTTCGTCAACAGAGTATGATGGGATAGTTGAGGCACATGTATCCAAATCATCAGTAATTCCATCACCATCATTGTCTAGTTGATTACTAGCACATCCATATGAATCAACAATGAGGCCGAAATCAGTAGAAGGACAATTGTCTCTATCGTTCATTACCCCATCTTGGTCATCATCAATTTGGCTCTGACTACATCCAACAGAATTTACTGATTCGCCTAATGGAGTGGAAGAACAAATATCGATATCATCAGTAACTCCATCACTGTCTGTATCTCGCTGAGATGCTGAACAACCATTCTCATCTGCAGACTCGGTATCAGGAGTATTCGGGCAAATATCGATATCATCAGTAACTCCATCCTCATCTGTATCTAGTTCCGATTCATGGCAACCGGTTGAATCAACAGGACGCGCGTTTTCGGGAGTATTCGGACAAGCATCAGGAGAAGTGCCAGTTTGATTATCACCATATCCATCGCCATCCACATCTGACCATTGGGTCGAATCGTTAGGGAAGGCATCGGCTAGATTGCCCTGTGAATTGTCGCCATAACCATCGCCGTCACTATCTGCCCACTGGGTGCCATCACTAGGGAAAGCATCGGGGTTAGTTCCAGCCGGATTATCACCGTACCCATCACCGTCTTGATCGGACCATTGAGTTGGATCATTAGGCATGAAATCCCCATTGTCACCATATCCATCTCCATCAGAGTCTACCCATTCATTAGGGTCTGTTGGGAATGCATCAGGAGAGTTTCCTGTCTGATTATCACCATACCCATCACCGTCTCCATCTGACCATTGTGTTGAATCTTGAGGGAATGCATCTCCATTGGTCCCAGAGGAATTATCCCCATAGCCATCTTCATCAGAATCTAACCATTGAGATGGATCGTTCGGCATGAAATCTCCATTGTCACCATATCCATCTCCATCAGAATCCTCCCATTCATTCGGATCTGTAGGGAAGGCGTCAGAATTGTTTCCGTTTGGATTATCTCCATAGCCATCCCCGTCACCATCTGACCATTGGGTACTATCTGTTGGGAATGCATCTGGATTATTTCCACTAGGATTGTCACCAAATCCATCTCCATCGCCGTCCGACCATTGAGAGGCATCAAATGGGAATGCATCGGAAGCATCGACATATCCGTCCCCATCAGAATCTCTCTGTGTAGCATCGCATCCGTTGAAATCTACAGTCGCATTTGCAGTAGTATTCGGACAAAGGTCGTCTTCATTCCATACTCCATCCCAATCATCATCGAAATATAGCTGGAAGCACATTCCATCTTCATCCAAAAATGGATTAGTTGAATTAGACAACGTGATGTATGCACAGTAAAAAGCACTCACATTTGGAGTTGTGTAATTCCATACTTGACCGGTCATGTTGGCATTTGTGGCATAGATTGTCTGGTTATTCAATGAAGTAAAATTAGTGAATGTGCCATTGGCCCATGCCTCAATTCTACCTGACCATTGATATGATGAACCCACAGTAAGATCAGTTAATTCAAATTCAACTTCGTTAGTTGTAGCGTTCCTATCGTATGTAACATTGGTCATATTGACTCTAGGCCATTCAGGTGTGAAACAATCTAATGCTGAATCAAGAATTGTATTTGTTGAAGAATTCTCAAGATACATGAGTATACATCTATCCGCTCCTGAATTTGGGGGATTCCAAGGAATTGTTGCGGTCTTAATTGAGATGGAAGGAGTAAAAGAAATATTTCCACTTTGAAGAGTAGAGTAATTATTCATATCAATCATACTCCAATTAAAGCGATAAGAATCTCCAGCTGTTAGATTCGTAGCTAGGGCAAAACCAGCAGTCTCGTTCAACACTACAAAGTCCAACATATTGACTTCAATGCAATCATATGATTCATTGATTAGAATAAAACCTGAAGTCGTAGAACCTGCCGCTGGTTGTGAAAGGCCACCATACAAACACCAGGTACCTGCTCTTTCTGGGAAACTAAAATTTGTTCCAGCACTAGAAACAGGAATTGTGAAATTGCTTTGTGTAACATTTAGAATGGATGAAGTGGATGAGAGAGTAGAGTAAGAGTTGTTCAAACTATGATACTCTAATGCTGCAATTTCCAAGTGATATGTATACGATGAATTTGTACTTAGATTACTCAATTCTAGTTCACCGTACGTCAGATTACTGGATAGATCTGCAGATATGTTTCCAGGTGCAGCAGGCATAGAGGTAATTCCTGATATCCAATAACTAAAGGAATAAGTCCCTGTATTTGTTACAAAGGCGAATGGATACACGTCAACACGAAGTGAATAGTAACCACCGGGTAATGAGGTCTGTCCAACACTTGTTACATTCTCAGGAACACTTCCTGTTGAAGCCGCTGAAATCTGAGTCCCATTTGGATCATATAACCAGAAATCAAAATCAAGCCCAGTAGTATGAGTCATTGTTGCGCTAATTGTAGAATTAAATGGGACAAAAATCGAATAATAATCATCTGTATCAGTCATTTCATTGAGATAGCCGCCATAAGTGACATTGTTTGGCCCGCTAAGTGGCAATGCAGTTGAAATTGTTCCACCAGCATCTTGACCAGAGCCTGCGTCATTCTGGGCAGAAACAGTGGCTGCATCAACCTCTAAGGTAGCATTATAGTAATTGATTGCTCCAGAATATCCGTAGACCTCAGCACAATAAAAGGCGGAAGTAGTAACATACTGAGTTACTGATTCAGCATTAGACACACTAGTGGAGGAAGTAAGTAGAGAACCTCCTGAATCGTATAATCGAAGATCAATGTCTCCATTTGCATCAATAAATGTAATATTAAACCAGAATTGTGAGGTCTGATTAATCCAAAAGCAGAACCAGTCGGCGTCTGTAGTACTATGGATAGTAAGTCCAGACCATGAAGTGGAATTCGAACCATTAGCAGTAGTTACAGTAGCATTTCCCCATGTTGCATTGGATTGGCTATCATTTGGCTCGTATGCATCAGGAGTGGAAGATGAAGTTGGGCTACCACCACCGCCACCACCGCCGGACCAACCCGCCCAGGTACCTGTTGTCGAGTTTCCTGCACCCCCATTAGACCCTGCAACCCCTGCTGCACCTGTGCCATAAGGGGCACCGGCACTGCCACCTGACCCAGCAGCTGCTGAAAGAATTGCATTTCCAGTCATCAAGAGATTACTGGTGCTATTTGCTCTGATGTCTAAATTTCCGCCAGAACCGCCTCCGCCTCCATCACCGCCATCATACATGAAAAGACAAGCGCTGCCAGGAAGGCAATCGCCATCTTCTCCGTCGCCACCATCTCCACCTTGTGCCAAGATGTCTCCGTAAATTGTGATCTCGTTTGCCCTCATGATAACTGAACCTCCGGAGCCGGCACCTGCTCCAGGGCCTCCTGTTCCAGAACCGTTGTTGTACCTATATCCTGGATCAGCGTCCGCACCAGAAGCACTGACGGTCCCCAAAATCTCAATAGAGTCTGCATAAATTACAATCTGACCTCCGCCAATTCCGCCGTTTGAAACCAAGTTGCCATTGCTATCGTAAATTGAACCACCATTCGAACCAGACTCATTACCGACGCCGTAAGAGGCACCACCATTCGAACCAGTCGTTCCACCCCCTGAACCGCCATTTCCGTAATGTCCAGCGCCTCCAGCACCACTACCTAACCAACTAGTTGAAAGTTGAACTGAAGTACCTAATCCTTGAGACATATTTGAGTAACCATTTGCAATAATCGAGGCACCACTCGCAACTGTAAGAGTGTTCACAGAAAGAATTAGAGAACCATTAGCTACAATTGACCCACAAGGTGCAACAATACCACAACCAATGTAGAGATCATCATAAGAATGGCTTCCATTGAGATATGTCGTATTCGTAATTGTGGCATTTGAAGAACCTGCTCCAGGGGGACCTACCCAATTACCTTCACTTGAAGTCAAACCGGTTGCGTCTGTTGAATCCCCAAAAAAACCCGCCATGGAACCTGAAATCATTAACATCGAGATGAAAATCGGCAGGAAACGAAATGAAGACATCTGGAGTCGGTCCATCAAAGGCAGATGAGTAAGGGCGACATATCAAACAAATGGTTCCACATCACAAAAATTCGTCCAATCGTTCATGTAGTCTGAAAACACCCCATAAATCATGAGATGGGCATTGTTAGTTGCAATCCTGCTCACAATTAGTTCATTTCATTTCATTTCAGAATCTCCGTTTGAGAATTTAGACGAGGAAATAATACCTAAATCAGCTATCACACAAAACCCTCGAACATTTGTTTCCACTGTTCTCGATTCCTCCGACTTTGCCACTTCAATAAACGCCCTAGAATTCAGTAAAGGAGGAGATGACCTCGTAATCGGAGGTTGGGCTTGCGCAACCGACCCTAACTCGTGGCAAAGCGCAGGTTCTCCAAGGTGTTCAATAGACCCTACAGGAATCAACCACACTGCCCCCCAAGGCGTATTCTCCCCACTTTTCTTTGGAAACATTTCCATCAACGGGTCTTTCGCAGGGGCGCTCGGGGGTTCAGGCTGGGGTGATCGAATTGATTCTATTCACCAATTATCGAATGGTGATTACCTAATTGGGGGAAGTTTTTGTTGGGTTTCTAATCCTGGCAATGGGGAAATTTGCGGAATGAATTATTCTGGAATTAATGTGGAACCAATAGCGAATGATGACGCATTTATCGTTAGAATGGATTCGAATGGAACTTGGATATGGGGGGCAACGGTTGGTGGCCCTAGTTCATGGGACATAGTTACTGACTTAGTAGAGGGGCCAAATGGAGATATTTATGCAATGATTTCATACTGTAATCAAAATAGCATAACTTATTGCGATATTCAGGCTGAGGGATTATCCTACTCAAATGAAAGTAAGGGCGAACAAGAACTTTTACTGGTGAAATTGAATTCCATTGGTGAGATTCAATGGGCACGATCCATGGGTAGCCAAGGTGATGATTCAAGCATGAGGAATGATTGGTGGCCTCTTAGAGAACGAGGGATGATTGCGACCAATGATGGTGGTGTAATCGTTTCAGGAAGTGGGTGCGAGGGCTCAGGATCAGGATCAGGATCAAACTGTCTCTTTGAATTCAATGACGATACTAATTTCAGTGGCCACAAATCCTTTGTTGCCAAATATGATTCAAATGGAGATATTCAGTGGTTGGAGGAAATTGCTACCCAGTATTTGCAGACAATGAGTATGATTGACAATAACACACTACTTGTTGCTGGAAATTATTTCACGAGTACACTTACCTTAGGCAACCATATGATTGTTCATTCAAATCCTTCTGAATCAGACGGTTGGTGGGCAATCCTCAATCATTCATCACAAACATGGGAAGGATTGTGGGGGTCGACAGAAGCAGACGACCTTTACATCCATAGTTCCGCTGTTGGCCCGAAGGGGGAAATTGTACTAGGTGCTAGCGCCTGTTGGTCTGTTACTCCCTGTTCAATTCAGATTGCTAATCAGAGTGCAATTGACCTTACATACGGCACTGGAATATTGATCAAATTGAATCACTCTTCAGATGATGAATGGATGATGTTAGTGAACTACACCGGATCATCTTCACCGATAAACACCGTTGATATTTCAGATAAAGGGGATATCGCATTTGGCGCACCATCTTGTGCAAGGCAAGCCTCAACATGTCTCATGTACATAGATGGTTTACCATTAAATCAACCAGCCGATGATGCAAACCTTGTCGTTAGAATAATGCAAGATTCTGATCGTGATGGTATTTACTATTCTCTAGACTCATGCCCTACTGGGTTTACGTATTGGACTAGCAATGCAACCACTGATGTTGATGGTGACGGATGTAGAGACATCGATGAAGACGATGATGATGATGGAGATGGGACATTGGACAATGAAGATGATTGCCCAATCGAATGGGGCAATTCAACTCAAGATAGAAACGGTTGTTTTGATACAGATGGAGATGGTTGGTCAGATTCAGATATGATTTGGAGCACTTCAGAGGGGGCAGATGCTTATCCATCTGACCCACTTCAATGGGTAGACTCAGATGGAGATGGATATGGAAATAATCACTACTACGACATTGACCCAACAACTGGATTATATGTCAATCAAACCGGTGATGGTTCCCCTAACGATCCGGAACAATGGGAAGACATGGATGGAGACGGGTACGGAGATAATGACCAAAATGGTGCCATGTACGATGATTGCCCGACCGTCCCTGGAATCTCTAATCAAAATGGAAAATACGGATGTATAGATACTGATGGAGATGGATGGTCTAACGAGGATGATGAATTTCCACTGAATTCAACACAATGGGCAGATAGAGATGGAGATGGATATGGGGATAA
>Ga0208407_1001072_pt1 | contig 12718 bp, 10 predicted proteins | sample ETNtaG_9_FD_185775 | JGI IMG/M metagenome (GOLD analysis project Ga0208407, IMG submission 185775) | Marine microbial and viral communities from oxygen minimum zone, Eastern Pacific Ocean - ETNP201406SV69 (SPAdes) (version 2) | ecosystem: Environmental > Aquatic > Marine > Oceanic ...
TTTCAAAAGATTGCCTTCGATAGTATTAATACTAATTTGCTTACTACTATTTTCCATTGAATATTCACTATTATAATTATTTAAAGGTTTTATGAACAAATTATATATTAAAATTGCAATTGCTGTTATTATTATAATCTGGTGGTTATTTAACAGATTTATGTAATCTGTCTTTTCCAACTATATAGAGCAAACCGCAGAATAATAAACCGATAGCTATTATTACAATAAAATAGTACGGCCAATCCGGCATTAAGAGAGTTAGGTTCATTCCTGATGGCTTGGAGCGAGTAAACATATAGTTTGAGCCAATCAAAATATTTATTAATCCTATAATACATATGATAAATAACATAGTATATGCAGTACTATAATAGTCTTTAATTGTGGGTCTATAACCATTGATATATAATGATATGCCAAAATATAATAGGACTGCATGATGTCCATAATATCTTAATAATAGATACCATGCTTCTTCACCCATCATAATTGTATTTAAGAATGCTGCTGCTGCTGACCAAATGCCTATGTAAAAAATCCAACATTGTAATTTTCTCGATGGTTTATATAGATAAATGGGTATTGCAAAGCTAGTTAAGTAGGAAATTTCTAAAGGAAGAGTTTTGATTATCGACCATTCTCTATAATAGATAGATTGAATCTGAAATATTATTTCGATCAATGTAGGAAGAAAACCTAATAATATATCTAGGAAATGAAAATTATACTTATGCACCCTATATCGTATTATTAAAAGAAAAGCAATAATCCCTAAAGAGATTATTGTATGGTGTAAATGATTCGAGGGTAAATTTGTAAAGACATTGATTATATCATTTATCATGAGAATTACTGATATTACTACTGTTTATTATTACAATCACGTTTTCTATGTAGAATCATTGGTCTTAGAGTATGTATAATAATGGTATTGAAAATGAGATTTGCTATAGAAATAGGAAGCATTATCATAATGTGTGTATTCTATGTTGGGATTGGTATCAAGCATTTTACAAACCCAACGTGGTTTGTAAAAATTGTACCTCCATTTCTTCCGTATAAATTATCATTAGTTTATATATCTGGTTTTTTTGAAATATTATTTGGTTCAATGCTTCTTTTTCCAATTACAAGGTATATAGCTGCTTGGGGTTTAATTTTGTTGTTAATAGCTGTTTTTCCGGCAAATATATACCTTGCGATGACAAATGGGGCTGCTCTTAACACAACACCATTTATTGCTTGGGGTCGTCTACCATTTCAATTTCTTTTTATTGCTATTGCATATTGGCATTCTACCGTATGAATTTCGCCAACCTATATAATCATAATTAATACGACATCATGCATCAGAAATATATATTATCATTTATTTTTCTATTGTCCTTTGAATTTGCTGTAGGGCAAAATTCTGTATGTTTCACTATTGAAGATAATCCGGATATAAATACTCTCGCATTTAGTGATTTCACAAAATATGTTCGCGTGCTGGACTGTTTCAGTATTTATGCTGAATCTTCTATTTCAGATGCAAAAGTATTACATGCAGCCTCTATTGCTGCAGAGTTACTTGATAATAATGAAGATGGAGAGGTTGATGATCCATTGTTAAAAAATGAGTTAAATACGAATGGTGCGCTCATTCCTATTTTTTCTTATGACGGATCTCCAGCTATGGATAATTTTTTTGATTATTATAATGGAAATGGAGCTGCAGCCGTATTATGGAGAGATGAAATTGATCCGAGCAGTCCCGGATATTGGGGATCGGATGCTACTGTAGAAGAAGTAGTACATGTAATCAATGTTGTAGGTCATACTAATATATATCCATCTTCTTTTTCTGTTCAACCAAACTCATCACTGCTTACCGAAGCAATGGATGTTGCGAGAGGAGGTCAATTTATTCAACACCCCGGTACTTACCCGGAGGAAGCATGGTATCATTATGATGACTATACATGTGATTATGAGTGCATGGCTATTGAATATCTTTATTGGTGTATTGTAACCCATATGGGTATCCTTTCTGATGATCAAACCTGTTCTGGAATAGCAAATGAGTGGGAGCCATGTACTCCTGAGCTATTTGAAGAGATGGACACTCTTATGTTTTCGTTGATTAATAATTCTAATTACTTACTACCTCAATTAGCGCCAGATGGAAATTATTGCCCAGCCACTGTTCGAATAGGAGATGACAGTAGTAATCCTAGCTCGTTTCAACTCTTTTCTGCATATCCTAATCCTTTTAATCCAGAAACAACTATTATTTATACTGTACCAAGCGGTACTCTATTTCGTATCGAAATAATTGATATTCAAGGTCATGCTATAAAGACATTAATAGATGATAAAATTTCTCAAGGATACGGCCAGATCAAATGGAATGGGAGAGAAGAAAGCGGCCTTATGATGTCTTCAGGTATATATTTTTATCGATTATCATCCTCTTCATTTATTAAGACAAAAAAGATAATTTTGTTAAGATAAATCTTTTAGGATGATTGTTTATGGGCTATTTAAGATATATTTATTTCTATACCTTTTTGGGTTTCTTATTCCTCAAGAAACTACTCATCCAGTGTTAGATAATATTGATTTACCAGTTACAATTGCTCATCAAGGAGGAAATAAGGAGTATCCAGATCAATCTATGTTGGCTTTTGAGAATTCTGTTAATCTAGGTATTCAGATTCTAGAACTAGATGTTCATAGAACAATGGATAGCGTATTAGTTATCCATCATGACGCTTCGATTGATCGCCTAACAAATAAAACTGGGTTAATTAAAGAGATGACTTGGGATGATTTGCAGGACGTGGATGGAGCTTATAACTGGACAATAAATGGAGAAAATTATCCATATCGTGGAAAAGGAGTGCAAATTATATCTTTAGCACAGCTAATAGAAAAATACCCAGATAAAGTATATGATATTGAAATTAAACAAATGGACCCGCCAATTGAGACTGATTTATGTACTATGCTTAGAAAATATGATTTAGCAACAGATCAAGTGATTGTCGCATCATTTTATGATGATATAATCAATCAATTTCACAATATTTGTCCAGAAGTCGCTATATCGCTTTCCGTAAAGAAAGGAACAAAACTATATATATTAAGTAGAGTTGGGTTGGAAAGATTGCTTCCAATAAAATCAGTTATTGCACAATTACCATTACAATTTCCTTCTCCTATTGGAGAACTACGTTTAGATAAACGTTATATTAATGCTTTTTCAAAAGGTGATAGACAAGTATGGGTGTGGACGGTAGATGATTCGAGTAAAATGGAAGAAGTTCTTGATATGGGTGTACATGGAATTTTAACAGATAGGCCAGATGTATTAATGAGTGTTACTCAATAATAAATCCATGATATAATCCCATATAATAGGGAAGTAAAAATACAGTCCCATTAGCTAAGACACGGCCATCACCTCCAGTATCTAACCGCCATGGATCACGATTCCAGTGATTGAAATGTGATTCATCTACAGGAATAACTTTCCCATTCTTTCTATACCCACTGGTATTCATATCATTATCATCAAAAGTTTTTGATGATGGGTGAAACATGTTTATATCAATTCGGTGGCTATTTGTGTGCCTCCAATTAAATCGATCTAATGGAAACCTAACGAGCGTTTCTACAGATTCATCCAGCCATTCTGGGTATGGTTCAAGTTTATATTCTCCCCAGGGATCTTCAAAAACCAAACCTTTGCAAGCAGCTACAAATGCAAAATTGAAGAAAGGGTTCAATTCAGGGGCTTCTTGTTGCCACGCCATCCAAAATGAAAAAGCATATCTAGATCGCAATTCAGGATCTGTTTCATAGTTAACTAGATTATAATAGCACATAAAAGCCATTTCATCATCTGAGTGATTTCCAGTTCCAAACCCGCGTTGAAATTTCATATCCGTCATATTTTGAGCATAACTGTGTTTATCTATGAGCATTTGGGCAATTTCACGGTACTTATTATCTCCAGTAATATGTGCTGTGGTTACTAAATAAGATAAAAGACTCAATGAATTCAAACCTCTTTCAACAAACCATCTTTTATCAAAGTTTAATTCATCAGGGCTATATCTTGCCCAGCGAGTAGGAGTTCCATCATGTTCCATCAATTGAAAACCATGTTCAATAATATGATCAGTCAGGCCTTTAATTTGTTCTCTAACACGTTCTTTTTCATATTCAGTATCCGCTACAAGATCATAATATAAAGCATAGAGGAAGTAATGACCATCTAACTCATCAGAGCTTGTATCAGTTTTATAATACCATTTTTTATCAGCACTCACAGGCCAACGTGGTTCATATATCTTCCACATGTTATCATCAGTTTCTCTTTTGTGTTGATCTTTTTCTATCCTACCAATATTTGGGTCAGGTCCGCTAGTTGGCAAAACGGTGCGAGCTACATAACCAAGAGGAGGAGAATGTGTATTTCCTTGCGTAACACTTCCAAGAAACACCATGGCATCAAAGGCTTTTTTTGCTCGCATTTTTGCTTGAACACTTCCTGTTGCTGCGTAAGCAAAACATTCGCCTGCTCCATACATACTGGTCCAAAGACCATCATTATCACTATCGTATTGTTTCCAATTCTTTTTTACTCCTGGATTCTCCATAGTTACCTCAAGAACAAACTCATATGGCGTTCTTCTGGAGTATTTATCTATTTCATCTTCATACCATTTTGCTTTTTCAGATAGAGTAAAAGGTTTATGTTGTATTACACTGATTCCATTAGGTGTTGCAAGCCAAGTATCGCCATTGGGCGCTACAGTTATCGATCGTATATAGTCATCAGGTAGCCAACGTTTCCCTTGTCTATATTCCCATACTTTTCCATCGTAATGTACTGCACCCTTAGATGTTCCAAACCATACATCACCAGAATTTCCAGCAGTCATAGTTGTGAAATCATTAAATGGTAAGCCATCGTCTCCTGTTAGTAAATACCAATTTTCATCAAAATACCCTACCCCTTGAGGAGATGCAAACCAAAGTCTGCCCAAAGCATCTATTGTAACTGCTCTAGAATCATGTAAAGCCCAACTACTTTTCTTGTTGTATGGTAGCACTTGCTGCCATCCCTCTTTTGGTGATCGTAATTTGAATAACGCTGAATCTGTTGCTACGTAAGAAAAACCTGATCCAGAGACTGTTATCTGTCTAATATTATTCGATGGCATTTTTAATTCTACCGGCCTTGTGTTTGGAGAGAAGGGAGGCTTTGAGGATTGTTTGAAAATATTTCCATATCTTCTCTCAAATAAGATGATATCATTTACAGTTCCAAGCATAATATTATTATAAAAACTAAGATCATTATTTTTTAAAGGAATTTTGTATCGAGATGGAATTGTTATCGTTTGATCTAACCTCCCATTTTTAACAATATAAATTTTACTATTTGATAGAATACTATTTTTTTCTTCTCCACTTAAAATAGCTAGCTCATTACCATTGGAAGCCAAGAGCCAAGTATTAGTATTTTCTAATCCATCAATATTGACCCATTGTTTATTTGAGTACGCTACAATTCCTTTTGATGTAGAAACAAAAACTGTACCATCATTCGTAGATGCAACATCTCTGACATCATTACTTGGAAGACCATTATCTGAATTAAATATAATTCGCTGTTCTTGTAAAAAGGTGCCCACAGATAAAGAGCTAGGGCTATTTCCAAATAGGAATAATAGTAATATGTTGAAAACTGAAATTAATCGAATCATAAATAAATAAAATATTGTATTATTTTGTGTGAATTTAATCTATAAGAAGATCAAATGTCACCTTATAGATACCCTTTTAGCTTTATTTATGATGATAGTAACTTACATATTGCAACAAGGTTGAAAATTTATACAATGAAATAGTATTATATTTATCTATGATTCTAAGACTTATATCCGACCCCTCATTTATTCCAGTTACCCTGGTATTTTCTTTGTTTGTTTTGTTCGCCTATTGGCAAAATCTAAACAAATATGTCGTTCATCTATCAATCGTGTATCTTGCTTTTCTTATTGTCACTGCTATTTCATATAATGAGTTAGAGGAGGATGAGGTAGCAGATAATCATATAGTCATAGAAGATTCATCTAAAAATGACGTTAATGAAAATATAGAATTAAGTGTAGAAAGTAGCAGTCCGAATGTTAATAACCCTGAACCTTCTACAGTTTTTGCTGTAAAAGAATATATTCCAAAAGAAGAAAAGGTTGATAACTCGCCTAAGACGATCTCAGTGAGAAGGTTAATTGTATGTGAAAGTATAAATTTTAATCTAAGGAAGCCTATAAGGATTCGAGATACATTTCTAGATACTACATCAAAAATATATTGTTTTGCAGGTATAAAAAATCCAGATAAATCTGAAAATATTTCTCACTATTGGGAATACAATGGTGAACCTTATGCCAAAGTACATATGAATATTAGTGTATCTGAGTATTTCCGCTGTTGGTCTTACATATCCCCTAATGAGGGTGCGATCGGTCAGTGGTCTGTGTCTGTTATTGATGATCAAAATAATGTCTTAGAGAAACAGGAATTCACAATTGAACCCTATGCCGAAAACACGAATTAGTATCTTATTAATAAAATTAATATTATTATTTATTTTATTTCCTGGATGTAATAATGATTCAAAATCATATTCAAACATACCTATCGTATGGAAAGAATTAAATTGGAATCAATATGATGGAATAAAGGTACTTGAAGGAAGAAATAGCTCATTACCAATAAATGCATGGGTTGCAATAGTAAATAATAAGGACCCCAATATAAATATCGATGTGATAGCATCAGATGATCTAGATCGTAAAGAAACTTTATCGCATTTTTCAAAAAACAATAAGGCAAAAGTTATTGTTAATGGTGGATATTTTCTTATGAATAAGAATCCTACAGAACATGTCGGATTGTTATATGTAAATAATCATACTATATCACCAGCGTTAAAATCATTAATTAGGAATGATAAACGATATTTTACAGCAAGAGGAGCATTAGGATTTTTTGATAATGGAGACATTGATATTGCTTGGGTTACAAGTAGGAATGATTCGTTATTTTATTTTCCAGAACCAGTTAAAAATTCACCTGATAATCCTGCGACTTCGTTTGATTTTACTAAATCATTATATTGGGATGCAGATGATGCAGTACACGCTGGACCCGTTTTGATACATAATGGAGAAATCAGAATAACAGTTAATGAGGAGGTATTTTTTGGTTCTTCTGTATCTAAAATACATCCTCGAACTGCTGCAGGATATCGTAAAAATGGAGATTTGGTGTTGTTAATTGTAGATGGTAGACAGTTGAATAGTCGTGGTGTTGATTTAATGGAATTAGCTATCATAATGAGAGATTTAGATTGTGTTGAAGCAATAAACTTGGATGGGGGAGGATCTAGTGCGATGGTTGTTGATGGTAAACTAATTAATCGTCCATCGGGAACATCAAGCCAAAGAGAAGTAATGTCTGCCATCGCTGTATCTGTAAATAAATAGATTCAAGAGGTAATGCATGAGCAAATCTCATAAAATAGCTATTTTGGGAACCGGTTTTATATCTGATTTTTATACTGCCACATTACATTCACAAAGAACTTTGGACCGAGTACATACTGTTTATTCTCGTTCAATTGATAAAGGTAATAAATTTATAAAAAAATGGAATATTGAAAATGCCACTGATGATATGATTGCTGCGATACAAGATGATAAAATAGATACAGTCATAATTGGATTACCAAATCATCTTCACAAAGAAGCAGTATTGGCAGCTGCAAAAGCAAAAAAATCCATATTATGTACTAAGCCACTGGGTAGAACAGCAGAAGAAGCAATAGAAATGTTAAGTGCAGTTGAAAAGCATGGAGTATTTAATGGATATTTAGAAGATTTAGTTTATCCGCCAAAAACATTAAAAGCTATTCAATCTGTTAAAAATGGCGCTATCGGAAAAGTTATGTGGGTACGTTCTCGCGAAACACATCCTGGGCCTCATAGTGACTGGTTTTGGGATAATACACTTGCAGGTGGTGGTGCGATTATAGATATGGGATGTCATTGTGTAGAAATAATTAGAAATTTTATTGGAAAGGGGATTCGTCCTGTTGAGGTAATGTGCTGGTCTGATACTTTGGTTCATCCGATTGAAGGAGAGGATCATGGAATAGGATTAGTTCGCTTTGAAAATGGAGCAATGGGACAATTTGAAGTAAGTTGGGCATTTAGAGGTGGCATGGATTTAAGAGATGAAATATCCGGCACAGAAGGAACTATATGGCTCAATCATTGGTTGAGAACTGGTTTTGAAATGTTTACATCGGGTTCTCAAGGAGAATATGTTGCGGAAAAGGCAGAGGGAGATAGCGGATGGCTATTTCCAGTAGGTGATGAACATGCTGAGCTTGGTTATACGGATATGTTTAATAATATGTTTAATGCTATGGATAATAACAAAGAACCAATGGAAACATTTTATGATGGCTATATAGTAAATACTATAATTGATGCTTGTTATAAATCAGCAAAAACAAAACAATGGGAACCTGTCGATACAGCTTTATGGAGAGGAGATGAAAATGTCCCCCATCTTAGAAATATAAAAGAAATTAATGGTCTAATCTTAATTAAAACAGAGGTTATGCCAGATGGAACTACCAAACAAATATTAAAAGACCCAAATACTGGCAAAATTTCTGAAAGCATATTGAGTTCCTAAAACATAACTAATGAATTATTTTAGAAAATTATATGATTGGGTTTTACATTGGTCTGATACTAAGTATGGTGTTCCTGCGTTATTTATTCTATCATTATCAGAATCTTCATTTTTTCCAATTCCTCCAGATGTACTCTTAATCGCTCTTGCTTTAGGAATGCAGTCAAAAGCGCTATATTTCGGATTTATTTGTAGTATAGCAAGCATTTTAGGGGCAATAATAGGGTATGGTATAGGATATTATACTTGGTGGAATAGCATAGGAGAATATACTGCTGTTGCAATATTCTTTTTTAATCATATACCAGGATTCTCTTCTGAATTGTTTACTGCGATTCAGCAAAAGTTTGATTTATATAACTTTTTTATAGTATTTACAGCTGGATTTACTCCAATTCCATTTAAGATTATTACCATATCTGCTGGTGCGTTTAATATTAATTTTCCTATGTTTATGATTGCTTCAACTATTAGTAGATCAGCAAGATTCTTTTTGGTTGCTTTGTTAATTAAAAAGTTTGGTAAACCAATTACCATATTTATTGATAAATATTTTAATATTTTATCAATTGTATTTACAATCTTGTTAATTGGCGGTTTTTTTGCATTAAAATTCTTGTTTTAGCTATTTTAGATTGTTTTCAAAATAGAGTAGATTATTATCCATTACATACTTATAAGATTTAATATTGCGGGGTGTAGCGCAGTCCGGTTAGCGCGCGTCGTTCGGGACGACGAGGCCGGAGGTTCAAATCCTCTCACCCCGACATAGATAATATTATGAAAAATAAATACGATCATCTAACTATAGAACCAAAGTGGCAGACATTTTGGGAGAAAAATAAAACTTTTAAAGTTGATTTAGACCTTAAAAAACCAAAATACTATATATTAGATATGTTTCCTTATCCATCAGGACAAGGGCTTCATGTGGGTCATCCATTAGGATATACTGCAACAGATATACTATCTAGATATAAACGTATGAGAGGATATAACGTATTACATCCAATGGGTTGGGATGCGTTTGGTCTTCCTGCAGAACAGTATGCAGTTGAAACAGGAACGCATCCTGCAAAAACAACAAAGAAAAATATAGAAAAATTTAAATCTCAGATTAAAAGTCTAGGTTTTTCTTATGACTGGGATAGAGAAATAAATACAACAGATCCCAAATATTATAAATGGACGCAATGGATATTTTTACAATTATATAATCAGGGATTAGTATATCAAGATGAATTGCCGGTTAATTGGTGCCCAGCATTAGGAACAGTTCTAGCAAATGAAGAAGTTATTGATGGGAAATCTGAAAGAGGTGGACACCCTGTAGTAAGAAAACCAATGAAACAATGGGTATTTCGCATAACAGATTATGCAGAATCTCTATTAAAAGGACTAGAGGATGTTGATTGGCCAGATAATGTAAAGGAATTACAGAAAAATTGGATAGGTCGGTCAGATGGTGCAAATGTAAAATTTGATATACCATCTATAAGTGAAACAATAAGCGTATTTACGACTAGGCCAGACACATTGTTTGGAGCAACATATATGGTATTAGCTCCAGAGCATCCGTTAGTTAATAGTCTTACGAAAGAAAAGTTTAAAAATGATGTACAAAAATATATAGAAATTACTTCCCGTAAATCAGATTTAGATCGTGGTGAATTAAATAATGATAAAACGGGAGTATTTATTGGTTCATATGCTATTAATCCTATTAATAATAAGGAAATTCCAATATGGATATCAGATTACGTTCTGATGTCATATGGTACAGGTGCAATAATGGCTGTACCAGGTCATGATCAGCGAGATTATGAATTTGCTCAGAAATTTGATTTACCAATTTTGCAAGTTGTATCTGGTGGAGATATTTCAAATAGCGCCTTTACCGATATAATTAAAGGTGTAATGGTTAACTCTTCCAAGGATGATGGGTCGTTTAGTTTAAATGATTTAACGGTAAAAGTTGCCATTGAGGAAACAATAAATTACTTAGAAAAGAATAAAAAAGGGAAGAGGGCAGTAGAGTATAAACTTCGAGATTGGCTATTTTCTCGACAACGATATTGGGGAGAGCCATTTCCGATTGTCCATATTGGTGATAAATATAAGGGAGTTCTAGAAGAAGAATTACCTGTATTGTTGCCAGATATAGAAAAGTATGAGCCTACAGGAACAGGAGAATCTCCTTTAGCTGCAATAGATAGCTGGGTTAATACGAAGGATATAGAAACTGGATTAGATGCAAAGCGAGAAACGCATACAATGCCACAATGGGCTGGTTCATGCTGGTATTATCTACGATTCCTTGATCCGAACAATGATGATAAGCCGTGGGATAAAGATGTAGAAAAATACTGGATGCCAGTAGATTTATATGTTGGAGGAATTGAACATGCAGTTCTTCATTTGCTATATTCTCGTTTTTGGCATCATGTATTGCATGATTTAGGCTTAGTATCAACAAGAGAACCATATAATAAGCTATTTAACCAAGGTATGATTCAGGGAGAAGATGGTCAAAAAATGAGCAAATCAAGAGGAAATGTCATTAACCCTGATGACATTATCAGTGAATATGGAGCTGATTCCATGCGTTTATACGAAATGTTTATGGGTCCATTGGATAAATCAAAGCCCTGGTCAACCAAAGGGTTGCAAGGTTGCGCTCGATTTGCTGATAAAGTTTACCGTATATACGGTAATATTGATAAATATTCGGATAAACCTGACTCTGAGGAAACAATACGATTATTACATCAAACAATAGCTAAGGTTACAAATGACTTGGATAATATGCGTTTTAATACCGCAATATCCCAAATGATGATTTTTAGCAATCATGTACAAACACTTGAACAAATTAACACAGATACACTGAAAACATTTTTATTATTATTAAATCCATTTATACCACACATGGCTGAGGAAATAAATGAACATTTGAATGCTTATGAATCTATATCGTACGCTGAATGGCCAAATTTCGATTCATCTTTAGCAAAAGAGGATTTAATTACCATTGCAATACAGGTAAATGGAAAATTGCGTGGAAATATTCAAGTTAAATCAGATATTGATGATAAGACCTTAAAAGCTGATGCTTCTAATATAGAAACTGTAAAAAAATACCTTGATGGAAGAGATATTATCAAGAAGATCGTAGTACCGGGTAGATTAGTTAACTTTGTTATTAAATAAATTATATATACAGTTATACATAATATATATTATACGACATTTATATTTTATGCCCGCTATTACAGCGTACCAGTCCTAAATGTCTAGAAACAAAAAAACCCCGCCACTAAGCGGGGTTTTTTGTTAATTACTTTTATTTAATAAATAGACTATTAACCATCATCTCCATCATTATTATCTGCAGCATGCCATTCATCCATATTAACTGAACCATTATTATCAGTATCTACATTATCATATTCTGCATCAAAATCAGGTTCATCACCAAAGAATGCTCTGGCTTCTTCACGACTAATTTCACCATCACCATTAGCATCTACTTCTTCAAATGGTGGTGGTCCATCATGGCCTTCATAGCATGGTTCGCCTACATCAAATAATCCATTACCATTACAGTCAGCATAATCTGCACAACCACCATCAGGTCCTGGATCCATTTGTGGATAATTATGATTAGGATCGCAATCAAAATCTGCGTTTGTATGACCCATCTGTTGTGCATGATCATCCATTGCTTCACCTGAATCAAAATGCATATCACAGATTTGACAATACCAATCATGTCCGCCTTCACGGTCGCCATCATCTGCATCAGCATATTCTTGAGGATCTACTGAACCATTATTATCAGTATCTACATTATCATATTCTGCATCAAAATCAGGTTCATCACCAAAGAATGCTCTGGCTTCTTCACGACTAATTTCACCATCACCATTAGCATCTACTTCTTCAAATG
>Ga0208407_1001081_pt1 | contig 12659 bp, 10 predicted proteins | sample ETNtaG_9_FD_185775 | JGI IMG/M metagenome (GOLD analysis project Ga0208407, IMG submission 185775) | Marine microbial and viral communities from oxygen minimum zone, Eastern Pacific Ocean - ETNP201406SV69 (SPAdes) (version 2) | ecosystem: Environmental > Aquatic > Marine > Oceanic ...
TCTCCAGAATATACTGAAACTGTCGTCAAGTCTGGCTCATCTCATAATGGTGTGTTTGGTTTTATTGGAAATGGTTCGAGGCCTGAAGATTTGAAAAACTTAAGAAATCAAGTCGGCCAAGGAAAATTAATCTGGACCCCTGGCGTCAATATTGCTGTTGGTGATGGAGAAATGGGGCAACGCTACGGCGCGCCAGATGATGCGATTCATGCTGGGTCAGACTGTATTATAGTGGGCTCGGGAATTCATAATTCAAAAAATCCGGCAGAAAGCGCGAAGGTTTATGCCGAAGTATCTTGGAATGCTTTGTTAGAAAGAAGGTGATTTTATCGAAGATGTTATTTTTTGGCTCATCGCACTTTTGTGCCTCTCCATCCCGTTGTGGCTACTATGGCGTGCTTGGAGTAAGAGTCAAAAATTAGACTCTCGACTAATGTTTTGTGATTCTACATTATTAGAAGATTCAAGTGTTAAAGTAATATCAATAATCTCAGCACCAGCAGGAACCCAAGTAACAGAAAATGCAAGATTTATGGTAATTCCAAATAATGTCCAAGTACAACATCAAAGCATGTTGTTAGAATAAGCATAATAGCCAACCCCGCCTAATGTTGCAACTAGTAACAAAAGCATAATTTTTAATTTTCCGGATTTCTTTGATGGGGTTGGAATTGTTTCTAATGGGGGCAAGCTCACAGGCATCTCCAAAGGCATGCCCATTGATAACATTGGAGGCAAGGGCATTCCAGGTAATGCCGGCAGTGCCATAGGGCCATCGTCTTCTTCGACTTTTATTCTATCTTCAGGATATAACTGATCTAAATCTTCAAGCCCAGGTGCTTCGGGGATGGGGCCTAAAATTTGCTCCCATCTTTCTTCAAGAGATGTTGCTGAAATGGGTTTTTCCAAACAAGCAACTGCTCCTGCTGATAATGCAGCGTCTTGAGCGAGATTGGAAAGTCGCTTAGGGGCAATAAATAGAATTCTTGCTTCTCCGCCGTGCTCCCTCATTTCAAGGGCAGCCAAATGGCCATCCAAAGAAGGTATGTCTAGCGATAGAACTACTAATTCAGGGTCTAGACGAATATACTCGTCAACTGCTTTATCTCCATCCTCACAAATTTCAATATTGAAGTCTTTGAACTTAAACAGCCTACTAAGGCGTTGAAGGGACATTGCATTATTGTCAACGAGAAGGACTGTTGGAGATTCCTCGTTCGAATTATTAGAAACATATGCCATGTCAATCATTCCTCCGATATTTCTCTTACTCATCAAACAACCGGATAAAAATCTCTATTCTTCGCCTTCTTTAGAGTTGGACAAATCTTCCACGGGCCCAGATTTTGGATTTGTAAAAGTTTCCCGGATGGTTTCAGATTGTGCTTGGTCGTCTTCTGCTTGTCGATTTAGTGTTGGTGCTTTCATAAATTGTAGTTGTAATTCGCTAATTACGCTGCGCAATAAACGTGTTTCTTTGTCGGTAAGATTTCCTTTTGTTTTATTTTGTAGCATCCTAAGAAGGTCAATACCTTCTTTGGCTTCTGCCATGTCAAAGTAACGATTTCCATTTTGATCTGGAATATACCCCATATGGAGTAATGCTGAACGTTGAAACATGTGCACAATTTGGAATAATTTTGCTGTATCTTCGTCGCTAAATATCTCGGTCATGTACCGTCCAGCAAGTACTGGTCTTTTTTTTATGCGCTATTATTCGAACATCTGTTCGAGTAACCAATCAGGGTCAAATTGCTTCAAATCATCATAACCTTGCCCAATTCCAGCAAAAACAATCGGCCTACCGGTAGCGAATGCTATGGAAAGTCCTGCTCCACCTTTAGCGTCTGTATCTACTTTAGTCAAAACAGCCCCATCGAATTTCATAATTTCTTGAAACATCCTGGCTTGGTCAACTGCATCATTTCCAGCCAATGAATCTCCAACAAATAGAGTTAGATGGGGATTTGCAACTCTCCTAACTTTGTTTAATTCATTCATTAAATTGGTTTTATTTTGCATTCTACCTGCTGTATCGACTAACACCACATCTATGTTTTTGGCTTGGGCGGATTCTATCGCATCTCTAGCGATTGCAGCTGTGTCGCCTCCCCTTTCACTAGAGATACATCTTATTCCTAGATTGTCGCAGTGAGCCTCTAACTGTTGAATAGCCCCCGCTCTAAAAGTATCTCCCGCAGCAGCAATCACTGAAAGGTCCATATCTAGAAGCCGCTTAGCAATTTTAGCAGCGGTTGTTGTTTTTCCCGTTCCGTTTACTCCAACCAGCATTACTACAACAGGAGTGTCTCCAGACTCAATAAATGACTTTATCGAAGCATCAAAATCCCAATATCCTGCTGCTAAAAGATTTCTGAGTGAACGTTTCAAAGCCGCTTCTACAACTTTTGCAAGGTTTGCTCCTTTTCTTAATCTTGAGCCGATTAAATTATTTCTCAAGGCGTCAATTACTGCCGAAACTGCATCACTAGAAATATCTGATTCAAGAAGAACCCATTCTAATTCTTCGAGTAAATTATCAAGTCCTCCGCCGGCTTTGATTACTCTGCCGCCTTGTTCAACTACACCGCCGCCTAAATCTACTTCGATTTTGGTGCCGGTTTCGGTTTTTATTTCGGCCTTCTTCACAGAGCCTTTTGGCGCTTGTTGAACTTCTACTAACTGTCTCCCAGTAGTCGTTCTCATCATGGATAAGTCTACTTTTGAACCTCTTGGTCGTGCAACTTCAACAGCGCCTCTTTTCTTCATGGCTTTTTTGTGGGCTTTTGCGGCTTTGATTTGGGTCTTCTTTTCTCTCTGCTGCCGTTTTCTTTCCTTGCGCGTAAGTTGTTGAGGGATGATTACTTCGTCGTCGTCAAATTCTTCCCAATCATCATCATCGGTTTGGTTGTCGGATTTCGAAGAATTATCAACTTGTTCGAAATCATCTTGTTCTTCGATTTCATCTTCCCAAAAATCTTCTTCCTCTTCTTTTTTTGGGGCAATTTCTTGGCTTGTTTTCTCAAATTTATCTTCTGAAATAGTTTGTGCTGCTTCATGCTCTTGTAATTGATTGATGGCTTCTAGGGCCTCGGCTGTATTGTCTTCAGCAGAAAGTGCATCGGTATCGGCTTCTTCGACTACCTCAATAACTCGCTTACGAAATTTATCGAATAATCCCACATCTACACCTCAATCATCTAGAGTAAGTTCCCCGCCAAACATAGAGCCTCTTTTTCGTTTTTGTGGCTTTGAATCGCTGTCTGGTTCAATCGAAGGTTCGGTGATATTGTTTTCTAGGGGTTGTTGGTTTTGCGGTTGTAATTTCTCAGCGGCTTGGTTGAATTCCATAGCCAACTTACCAAGTCTTTCTTCAATAGAGCCGGCTTGCTTCAACAAAGATTCGTGTAATTGAATGAAATCATCTTTTCTTTTTTCAATAATTTTTGCAGCCTCACTCCATTCTCGCTCGCCGAAAATTCCACTTCCTAAGTCAATTAGAGCGGTTCCTTGGTTTTTCCCTTCGTGTTTATACTGCAATGTTACGCCAGAGCCAATTGTAACGTGTGCTCCAGCATCTCCATTATTGGCCATATTAGAAAGTCTTGTTAGTATTTCGTTGGTAATTTGATGTTCTGAAACTACCGCTGCGACGTCTTCCATTCTCTTTTGTAGTTCTTCTAAATGCTGGCGATGACTTTCAACAAGTCTCGCTTTCTGTTGCAACTCGCTACGGTCGACCATGCTTCTTCAACCTCGAGATATAGTCGACTTAGAAAAAGTCGACGGAATCACTCTTCTTCTGAAACTGGAGCGATTCTGCCACCAGCGGCTTCGATATGCTCTCTGAAATAATGTTGAATTCTTGGCTCTTGAGAGGTTCTAGGATCTATTTCTTCAATTGAATCGATTTGGATGGTTCTGCGTTTTGCCTTGTGGCGTGAGCCGATTACTGAATATGCTTGGTGTTCAGCAGATTCTTTGTTTTCTGCAGCAAATTCTAGAGAAAACTTCTGTCTCATGCTTCCAAATGGTGCAATTCCGGATACTCGGTAGGCCTTCATCGAGACGGCGACTGGCAAACATGGTTTAAACGCGACGGCGCGATAAATTGCACGAAACATACGCGGGTTTGACAAAGATTGAGTATTCAAGTGGTATTATGCGGGGGGCAATTTCACTAGTGATTTTGATAATTGTGCCGCTTGCAAGTGGGATACTAGTCGGTATTGATTCCCCTGAAGATACAGATGTGCTGTCTGGAAAAGAAATTATTGTTAGGTCTACTGACATGCCATGGACTCAAGGAATGTGGGATGATTTGAAAATTCAGGGATTGACTCCTTTACGCTTACTAACTCAAAATGAATTACTTGCTTGGGATTCTGAAAATTTGGGTTTGGTCAATCATGATTTGGTGGTTGAAAATGGAATTCCTGCTGAATGGCGGGGTGGTGAATTAGATCATGAAACTTATACTGGTGAAATATGGGTTGTTTTTGAACCGAATTTGCCCCCTTCCGCTGCTGAATTTTTAATTTGGAAATTTAAACAACTTGATGTGGAAATTAGTAAAGATGTAAGTGTATATAATTCGATAATTCCTCATAAAGAATTGATTAATTTTGATTCATCTATAATTGAATTGGGTGATTTGTTAGATTTTGATGGTGTATTATGGATTGAGCCAAAACTAGAATCGAGTTCAAGAAATGTTCAAGCCTCTAGTATAATGGGTGACGGAAGTATTACCCAACCGACACAGTGGTCGCTTGGATTGAATGGTACGGGGGTTGTTCTTGGGATTGCTGATAGTGGAATTGATTATGACCACGCTTGTTTTAGAAATGCAACTAGTGCTGGAGAATATGGGTCTGATGGAGTTAATTCAACTAATGGGGTTGGGGAATTTGGAGACGGGCACAGGAAGATTTTATTGTTGAATGATTCTATTGATTCTACTGACACAATGGGTCATATAAATTTCAGACATGGCACTCACACCGCTGGGTCTCTATCCTGTTTCAATGTATATGATTACAGAGAGGGAAATGTTCCCAGTAATGCTTCTGCGATGGCTCATAATGCACAAATTATTGTTCAAGATATAGTTTCGGCAGAAGGGTGGCTACCTCCTGACAACGTTTCTGAATTGCTTAGTGAGTCGGCTTTGCTCGGTGGCATCATACACTCAAATTCTTGGGGAGATGATACTACAGAATACACCGCTCGGTCGGGGGGATTTGATGCATGGTCAACTCAAATGCCATGGTCTTTGGCATTTATTGCCCCAGGAAATACGGGTGGGTCATTGTTAGAACCTGCAAATGCAAGAAATGTTGTTGCGATCGGAGCATCTACTAAAGATGAATCTGTAGAATTATGGCCTTCCTCTTCCATAGGCCCCACTGAATCTGGAACTTATGGATTATTTGCATTGGCTCCTGGTGTTTCAATTCAATCTGCTAGAGCCGATGGTGTTGTCGATTCTTACAACGATGACTTGCGCTCCTCAAGTGGAACTAGTATGTCAACACCAACTGCTGCTTCTTTTGCCGGAGTTATTCAACAAATGGTTCAAGATGGGTGGTTGATGGGGGCAAATGAAAATACCACTGCGATTAATGTTTCACAAATCAGCCCAAATTGGGCAAATCTCCATGATAATTCATTGATATTAGGTGAAGGTTTTGTGCCATCTGGGCCTCTTTTGAAATCAATATTAGCTATTGCTACAACTCCAATTTTAAATGGTGAAGACTACTCTAATAGAAACTATAATACCGGATTTGGGGTCCTGAATTTATCGGAATTAATAGATATAAATTCTGTTTTATCAGAGGTAAAGTTAGGTGATGTTTCGCCAAGCGGAGATGTATGGATTCATGATAGTTTTAGGCTTGAAGGAAAAACTCCCACACAGTGGCTAAATGAGCGTACTGATGGGGAGTCTGTGCTGGATGATTTGTTAGATTTGCCATGGGATGGTTCTGGGGCAGTTGGCCCGTTTTTAGCAACTGGCCAGAACTGGACTAAGCGACTTACCCCCAATGGTAATGACATCAGGGTGACAATGTCTTTTCCTTCTTCACCAGAGCCTTATTTGGTTGAAGATTTGCAATTAGTCGCAAGAACTTCAACCGGGCATGTAGTGGTTGGAGATTATTATGACGGGGATGGATTCTCAACATGGTATGATGATAGTGTTGATTTGGATGATAATGTAATGTTTCAAAATACAAACGAAACCACTGTAGAAATAAAATTCTCAGCCGCAGATCTAGTAGATGTTGATTGGTTAGATATTGTAATTCGTGCCAGGTATATCTCGCCGAGCCAAAATCCCGGATACACTGGAATTGGAGGGGATAGGGTGGGTTTTGCACTTGCAGTAAAAGGCGTAGTTCGTGATTCTTTGAACTGGGAAGATTCTGATGGGGATGGTTTAGCCAATGTCGAGGATTTATGCCCAAATGAAAATCCAATGCAATGGGATGTTGTAGGGGATGGGTGTATTGATGATACTGATGGAGATGGCATGAAAGATAATGTGGATTTGTGCATAGAACAAAACTCTACAGGATATGATATAAATCAAGATGGATGTATTGACGATACTGATGGGGATGGAGTGGGGGATGATATAGACCTCTGTCAAACTTTAGTCTTGGATTCAAGTTTTCCTGTCGATTACCTTGGTTGTAGGCCGGTAGATAATATCCCAACAATAAATCAAGTTCTCGTTTCTGGAACTGTTAATTCAGTATGGGATGAGAAAATAATAGTATCTTGGGCCGTCGAAGATCTAGATGGAGATTTATTCAAAACGGGTGCGAGAATAATGTTACACCAAAATTCTAGTGAGTCATCTTTCTTCCCAATTGCAGCATGTAATTATGAGGAGGGGGGGTCAAATGAATATACATGTTCTTGGACCGTCCCTGATGATTTGCCAATATTTGATGTGACAGGAAAGGATATGCATGTACAAATACATGCACAGAGTCTCAATCAATCTCCTGAAGCAAATAATGCTCCGGTATATTTTGATGATGTTTCGATTTTTATAGTAAAATGGACAAACCCCTTGCTGGAGGAAGAGGAAAAGAAAGGGATGAAGGATGAGGAGTGGAGTGTTACTCAAAGAAGAGCTTTGGTTTGGGGCATTATTGGTTTGATTGGTGTTGGTGTTTTAATGCTAAGAATTTGGTCAACAAATAAAGAGAATTTTGGCGTGAAATCGGACGGGGATTTTGTGAAATTTCCCGTGGCTTTTGATTATCGCGTTGAAGACTTAGAAAGTGAGTGACTGCTCGACCATTATTAAAGAAAATGAAGAATTTAGGCATCTTTTCTTAGGGTCAACCTTGAAGTTCAATGCCGTTCTCGCCAACATATCCGCATGCGGATGGTGATTAAAATGAGTGACCGCTTATACGTTGGAATTGACCTTGGAACCTATCAGTCGACTATTGCATCAAGTGCTGGCGCTAGCCACACAATTGAAACAATAGTTGGAAGACCAAAAGACCCTGTTGCCAGGAATTTTCTTGGCCGCGATGTCCTTTTTGGAAATGATGCTTTGAAAAATAAATTGGCATGTAACCTATACCGCCCAATGGCCGCTGGCGTTGCTCAAGATGATGAAGCAAACTTGGCTGCTGCTAAGGCATTCGTATCCCATTTACTAGAAACTGTAGACCCTGAAGAATATGACGAGGTTTTCGGAGTTATTTGCTCCCCAAGCCACGTTTCATTTACCGATAAGTCAAATCTTGTTGCTACACTGCGTGGCCAAGTAAACGCCATCATGGTAGTAACAGAACCATTTGCAACTGCATATGGTATTGAAGAAATCGCAAGTTCCATTGTTGTTGATATTGGCGCAGGAACTACAGATATTGCTAGAATCTATGGTACATTCCCAAATGAAGAAGACCAAGTTACTATCCAAGAAGCTGGAGATTGGTTGGATCTTGAATTAATGGAACTAATCAAGAAAAAATATACTGGTGCACAAATTACCAAAGATATGGTTCGTAGATGGAAGGAAGAGTCTTCTTATGTTTCTGGCGATGCTAGAGAAATAATGGTTGAATTATCTGTTGAAGGAAAGAAGCAAGTTGTCGATGTTGGAGACTTGATTCAAGAGGCTTGTGAACTGATTATCCCTCTAGTTGGAAATGCAATTAAGAAAATTATTGCTGGAGCAGACCCTGAATATCAACCAGTCTTAAGAAATAACATTATCTTGTCTGGCGGCGGATCTCTTATCGATGGCGTCTCTGGACGAATTGCTGATGAAATCGCAGACATCGGTGATGTCAATGTTTGGTGTGTTGAAGATGCTATTGGCTCGGTTGCTAATGGTGCTTTGAAACTTGCTGGTGAAATGCCAGACGATATGTACACAGCAATAAATTAATTTTAGCGGTTTTTTCAATAAGGTGCTGAATACGGCCTTTTTGGGGTCGATTGATTGGGAAAGTTCAAGAGTGGTTGATAGTCGATAGGTTTTGTATGACTGGCGCCGCCTCGACACCAAACGGGATTCGACGTATTGGAGATGCTTCCAATGAAGAGCGCGCTGCGCTTGAAGGAATGCTTCAGGGATACCCTGTAGAACAACTCGTTGAAGAGGTTTTAATCGCTTGGGATGAGTTATCGAAAAGAAATGAAGAAATGGTCTCTGTAAAACAAAGGTTGCGTGTTGTCGAGTTAGATTTGGCAGAACGCGAAGATATGGTTGCTCCAGAGATTTCAAGACTAAATCAAGTAGAAGGAGACCTTGAAGAAAGTCAAAGTAAAATTGTCCATCTTGAACGTTTATTGTCTGATGCAAGGCAGGACTTGGCTGCTCAACAATCCTCTTTATCACACGAAGAAAGATCCAATCTTGAAAAAGAATCTAATCAATTAAGAGAGTTAACCTCGCAACAAGATGAAGTTATTGGAGAAATGGAAGGGCGTATATCACAAATGGTTGATGCTTTGGAAAAGGCTGCTGAAGCGGGCCTCACGTCAGTAACTGCTGACGAGGTTAGAAGTTTGAAAGGTCAATTGGATTCGATGACCAAGCAATTTGAAGTTGAGCAGGCGGCAAATAAAGCCCTAGAAGAAGAGCGTCAGCGTCTTAGAGATATTGCTGATAGGCTTCGTGGATTATTAGATGCAAGAGATGGGCGTCTTGGTGAACTTGAGGAGCAATTGGAGAGGGTTATGCAAGGTCCACGTTCTGTTTCAGCAGAACATGATTACTTAGTCGAGCAAATCGAGGAATTAAAACGAAGATTATTGGAGAGAAATCGAGAATATGAATCGCTACGAAGAAGAGAAAGAAGACTTCATAATGATGTGTTTGAAAGAGATGAGAGGCTACAACAAATGTCATTGACATTGGGTGATATGGAGTCGGCACTACAGGATAGAACCGCAGAATTAAGAGAAATCGAGGGTCAAAGAGAAACGATGACTCACCAATTAGATGCGGTAAGACGGGGCGAGCGAACTCGAGAAGTCGTTGGTAGAGTATTTGCTGATTCACTATCATTAGTAAGAAGTCATGATGAAAGAGAAATCAAACGAGAGAACTATGCTAATTCCCCAGATGTTGAGAGAAAATTGACAACTCCTGATGTAAAGGATATGGCGCATTTGGCTGGCGGGGGCCGTGTTGAATTAGAAGTTGAAGAAACGGATATTGAACAAGGCATGGACGTAGATACAAACAGACCTGCCGCCCCTGGTGGCAGTGGCGACCCTGTTGTTTTTGACGATGAAGATTAAGCGGGGCGGAAGTCTTGGACTCATCAAAGAGTGGTGATGTTTTACTGATTGATGGTCATTGTGGCATCTGTTCTAGGCTTGGTAATTTTCTTAGTAAAAGGGTGAGTAGTAAGACACCATTAGACATAATTGCACAAGAAGAGGATTTAGGGGTTGCAGCACTTTCACAATTACCTCTTGAAATTCAAAATATTGATTCTGTGATATTAATTCGTAATGCTAAGCCTTACTATTATTCATCGGCAGGAATCCGTTGTTTGCTTTACATGAAATGGTGGTGGAAAATATTGTATCCATTTGCCTGGATAATTCCTTTACCCATTAGAAATTTCATTTACAAAATAATAGCCAAAAATAGACATAGAATATCTAAGGATTGAGGGCGTTAATTACTGCTGTTAATTTATTTCTCAAATCCTCTGAGTCATTTGCATCTTCGGTAAGAGTTCCGGTTACTATCCAATTTGCTCCTGCTCTTGCCGCAATACTTGCCTGCTCTGGTGTTCTAATTCCACCACCGACCAGTAATACCAAATCCTCACATTTTGCTGCACTTTGAATTAATGATGGTTCCACTTGTTTATCTGCTCCGCTGCCCGCTTCCAAATATAGCGCCTTAAAGCCATACATAGAGGCTGTTAAAGCATAGGAGTGAACTAATTCGGCATCTTGTGGTTGGATTAATTCGGCTTCTCCAACCTCGCCAACTCGCCCGCCAGGGGCGCAAACAAGATAGCCTGTTGGAAGAGTTTCTACACCAAATTTTGACAAATATGGTGCGCCTCTGAGTTGTTCTCCGACCAAAAATTTCCGGGATGTGGAATTCATTAGCATCATGAAAGTAATGGCATCGGCGGCTGGAGATAAAGCGTGAGCGCCGCCTGGGAAAAGAACCACTGGGATTTTCCATGAGTCCTCATCTGCAGATGGGTCTTGGCTTGAGGCGAATACTCGTAACTCCAAGGCCTCTTGAATCGCTACACATGTGGCGTGTACTATTTCATCAGGGGTGTCGGTAGAGCCCCCAACAAATATCATTTCACTGCCGCATTCAATTGCTATAATTGCTCGGCTAGCGGCTGTTTCTGGGTCTTGTTTTGCAGGGTCGATCAAAATAATGTGCCGGGTTGCATTCTTGTTTGAAGAAATATAGGATAATGTTGTTTCTTCGTCCCGTAGCATACGACTCCCCTTATTGCTGGTCTAGTCCCCACTGCATATGTATTACGGGTGTTATGAGGGTTATCGTAGTATTATCAACTGCCTCGGAGAGGCAGGGGTATGGGTGAAGTTGGGCCGCTAAAAAGGCTGATTGAACATACTTCTTCACACAAGAAGACTATTCGTTTGGCATCAGCTTGTTCGATAATCAACAAAATATGGGATTTGGCCCCGCCCCTTTTAATCGGTTTAGCTGTTGATGTTGTAGTCTTACAAGAAAATTCATTCCTTGCTGGAATGGGTGTACTGGATCCTTGGAATCAATTGATTTTATTATCTGTAGTAACTTTTGCCGTATGGGGTTTCGAGTCGCTTTTCGAATTTTTTTACGGTGTTCTATGGCGTAATTTAGCCCAAACAATACAACACGAATTAAGACTTGATACTTTTAATCATGTGCAAAAACAAGGCATGGGGTGGTTTGATGAAAGGCAAAGAGGAGATATTCTGGCAATTCTCAATGATGATATCAATCAATTAGAACGGTTTTTGGACAAGGGCGCAAATGATTTGTTACAAGTTGGTACAACTGTCGTAGTTGTTGGTGCAATTTTTATCTCAATCTCTTGGAAAGTGGCCCTATTTGCTGTTCTTCCAATTCCTGTAATTATATGGGGGTCTTTTAGATATCAACGCAGCCTTGAGCCGAAATATGCCAAAGTAAGGGATTGTGCGGGTAAAATGAATGCTTTGTTGGAAAATGACCTTGCTGGAATGTCGACAATCCAATCTTTCACGGCTGAAGAAAGAGAAAGTATTCGGGTGAAAAATCTCAGTGATGATTATAGAGAAGCAAATAGGTCTGCGATAAAATTGTCTGCTGCTTTTACACCACTTATTCGAATGGCAATTTTATGTGGTTTTACCGCTACACTCTTGCTTGGAGGGTGGTTAACACTAGAAGATAAATTGGCGGTTGGTGCGTATTCTGTTTTGGTATTTATGACTCAGCGTTTGCTTTGGCCCTTAACTCGTCTTGGGGAAACTTTTGATTTATATCAAAGAGCAATGGCGTCCTCAACAAGAGTCCTTGATGTGTTAGAATCTCCAATGGAAATAGAAGATGGAACTTTTATTCCTGAAAAGTCTAAGGTTGGAGGTTCAGATATAATATTGAATAATATCAGTTTCAAGTATCCTGAAAGAGATGATATTTTTTCTGACCTCTCTTTGAAAATAGAAGCGGGCAAAACAATGGGAATTGTTGGCTCTACTGGTTCGGGCAAGACTACATTGGTGCGGCTTTTATTGCGTTTTGCTGATATTGAAAGTGGTTCGATTAAATGGGCTGATACTGATATTCGCGAGTGGAAATTGAAATCTTTGAGGTCTTCTATTGCTTTAGTTGACCAGCACATTACATTATTTCCAACAACAATTTTGGAAAATATAAGGTATGGAAATCAAAATGCAAGTGATGATGATGTTAAGGAAGCGGCAATGGTTGCAGAGGCTACTGAATTTGTAGAAAATTTACCTAATGGGTGGGTTACAATGATCGGTGAAGGTGGCCATCGCCTCTCTGGTGGACAACGACAAAGGTTGGCGATTGCAAGGGCTGTGTTGAAAGATGCCCCGTTGCTGGTTCTTGATGAAGCAACTTCGGCTGTGGATAATGAAACTGAGGCCGCCCTTCAACGCTCAATAACAAA
>Ga0208407_1001082_pt1 | contig 12646 bp, 11 predicted proteins | sample ETNtaG_9_FD_185775 | JGI IMG/M metagenome (GOLD analysis project Ga0208407, IMG submission 185775) | Marine microbial and viral communities from oxygen minimum zone, Eastern Pacific Ocean - ETNP201406SV69 (SPAdes) (version 2) | ecosystem: Environmental > Aquatic > Marine > Oceanic ...
ATCAGTAATTAAAGTTAAGAATATATTTGAAGCTAAAGCAGGATCAAATTTTAGTTTTTTAAGTATTAATGGAATAGAAGCGCCAAAAAGATTGCCAATCAATATATTTCCAAAAACCGCAATACTAAGAGCAAGAGCATAAGTAGAAAGTCCCGTAATGCTTAATAATAAAAAGGACATCGTTCCGATAAGTAGACCATTTACAAGCCCAATTAAAGATTGTTTACCTATAACTTCAAAAGTTCTAGCATCTGAAACATCATTTCTTGCCAAAGCTCTAATTACTATAGCCAAAGATTGTGCACCAGAGTTCCCCCCTACCAAAGCAACGACAGGCATTAATGCTGCTAGTAAAGCATCTCTAGCAATAGTTTCTTCAAATTGAGAAATCAATATTGAGACTATAAAAGCAAGGGCCAAATTTACTGCAATCCACGGGAGCCTCATTCTTACAGATCGTTTTAAAGGTGTAAATATAGTTTCTTCAGCACCCGCTCCAAATGATTGAGAAAAGTCTTCAGCAAGCTCTGTTTGAATAACATCCAAAGCAGTACTTACTGTTGCCTGTCCAATTAATTTGTTATTTTTGTCAACAACAGGCAGAGCTAGAAGTTCATATTGTCTAATAAGTCTTGCTGCTTCTTCCTGATCTAAAGAAGGGTTTATAAACGTTGGGTTTTGAATCATAATATTATCAATTAGTTCATTTTCATCTGCAAAAACTATTTCTCTAAAAGATAAAACCCCAGATAATTTATTTTCAGCATCTACAGAGTAAACATAAATTAAATCTTCAACATTTTCATGAAGTGTTTTGAGCTCCACAAGAGCTTCTTTTACTGTTAATCCGGTAGAGATTTTTCCAACCTCTTCAGACATAAGCCTGCCAACTGAATCTTTTGGGTAAGCCAATCTACGATTAATATCTAACTTAGTTGATTTGTCTAATACTTCTAATAAATCCTCAGCCTCATCAACGGTGCTTCTTTCAAACACATCAACAACATCTTCTGTATCCATTTCTTTAAATATCTTTTCAATGCTTAATTCTTGAAGGTTTTCTACAATTTCAATAATTGCTCTTGGACGTAGTGATTCAAATATTTTAATTGATACATCAATAGGTAGTTCTTCAATTAAGTAGCTTGCATCTTTAGGCTCAAACTCTTCTAATGTATCGGCAGAATCGAAAGGATCTAAGAATGCTATTTCATTCCAAAGGTTTAAGTTTTCATTAAGAAATATAAGTGCATCTTCTGGACTTTTTCGTGCAAGTTTTCTTAATTCATCACCATTTGTTGGTTGTAATATCTCTGAATTCATGGGTACTCCGATACTACTTTAGCTAGAAAAGAATCAGGTTAAAAGGTTTTAAGTGAGGTGTTTTTTATGCCAATCAATTATTGCTTCAAACCTTTGTTTTCTATGAATAGGCTTTCCTGATCTTGAGAGCTCGTGGCTTTCAGCGGGAAATCTCATCATTGCTGATTTAATATTTCTTCTTTTTAGGTTAGAAAATAATTGTTCTCCCTGCTCAATTGGACATCGATAATCATTTTCAGAATGAATAATCAAAGTTGGACATACTATATTATTTGCGTAAGTAATTGGGCTTTTCTTTCTATATAGATTTATATTTTTATCAAATTCATCTAATAAGTACATTTCAGGAAAACTTATCCCAATATCAGAGGTACCGACCATTGTTTCCCAATTTAAAAGAGCTCTCTCAACAACAGAAGACTTAAACATTTTTGGATAGTGGCTAATTATCCAGCCAGTCATGAAGCCTCCATAGGAACCACCCATTATTCCATAGTTTTTATTATCAATTTTTAGTTCTTTCACCATTTGCTTGAAAGCAGTAATTACATCATGTGTGTCATTAACTCCCCATTTATTTCCACAAACATCTCTTAAAAACTTATGACCTCTTCCTGAAGAGCCTCTTGGGTTGCAGGCTATTACGTTGAACCCAGCTTCTGCATAGGTTTGAAATTCATCAAAATATGTGAAACCATATTGAGCAGCTGGTCCCCCATGTATATTCAATAATGTAGGCTTATCTTTCCCAACATAAATTCCCCAAGTATCAATTTTTGACTTTCCTGTATCTATTCTTTTATAAACACAATTAAAGGATTTAGCCTTTTTATGAAAGCTTGAGTTTGTTTTAGAGGTTTTATTCAATTTTCCATCTTCAAGTTCAAATACTTCATCTTGTTTTGAAAAAGAATTCGCAATTACCGAGATTTTTCCTGACTCTATTTCATAATCAGAGATAGTTATTTGTTCATCAATTAATTTTTCTAAACCTACACCATCACCCCTTGAAAGAAGCTGCTTCCCAGAATCTTCATATAAAATATACATAAAATTATCTACGCACTTCACATTTGTTATTGGTCTATCAAGATCTGGATAAAGAATTTTGGTTTTACCAGTGTCTTTTATTTGATGGATACTGGTATTTGTCGGCCAGTGAAACCTGTTATTTAAACCGATTCCATAAAGTTCGTCTTTAAATATAAATAACTTACCCCACATTCCTTTTGAGTGAATAGTTTTAAGATTATTTCCAGTCTTTTTTATTATTTTTTCATCTAACATTGAACCGGCTTCATTGTAAGAACTCGCAGTAAAGTAAATTGAATTTCCACTTTCAACAACAGAACCTATCGATATTAAATTTTCTTTATCTCCATCAATAATTTTTTGATTCTTTTGAGATAGAACATTTACTTTATATACGTGATTTCTTTTGTTATAAATAATGCCTCGAGTATCAAACCTGAAAGGAATATTTTCAAGATAAAGAGGCTCCATTTCTTTATCTTCAATACTTTTGAAAGATTTGCTCCACTCTTTAGTAATTATAAAAATAAACTTATCCTTAGAGTCCCAGAAATAACTTTGAATAGTATCTTTTGTTTCAAATACTACCTTTATTGAACTTCCACTCTGAACACAAAGAGAATTTAGTACTTCTTTCTTTCCTTTTTTCTCTGATTTAACATAAGAGGTTAATTTTCTATTGTTAGAATATTGCGGCATAGAAAAATTTTTCCCTTTTGAGCCTTTAAATTTTTTCCATGTATTTTTTGAATATTTCCAAAGTTCATTGTTGTAACTATTTTCTTCAAAATCCATTTTTGTACTTTGCACAATGAGATCTTCACTATTAGCTGAAAGACTGGATAGCGTTCTGTAATCTTTTAAATTATTTGGTTTCAAAATTATTCCTAATAGCTATGAAGTAAGTCTATTTTGAAAATTTATTGTATGCAAGTGTGGCAAATGTAGAACTTAAGAAACCGATAAGAAATGTATTTAAATCAGCTAAACCATATAGGTCTGTTGGTATGAAAACACCCCCTGGATTCATCGATAAATCTATGAACATATATCTATAAATAAAAACAGTAAACAAGGAAAAAACAAAAGGGATTAAAAGAAAGAGATCTTTGGTTTTGCTTTTTATTTTATAGAAGGCAGGGAAAACTAAACAAACAGCGAGAAGATCAGCTAAAAGAAAAACTGAAAATATATTATTTACATAGAGTGAAGCAAATATTGCAAAATGAATAATAGCTAAAGTTATATACTGAGCTTCTTTTGGTCCTTTTCGAATAAGGTCCAAAGAAATTGTTGAAGATATTGCATTTTCTAGAGTATCAATACTAGATGTAACCAATAGAGTACAAAGTGATAATAACAAAATTGATGAAAATATATTTAGCTCGAGCTGACCAATAAAGCTAAGGGTTGGGTTTTCAAGGCCTTTACCAGCACCAACATCGCCAGCAACCCCAATAAGTAGAATTGTTATAAACGCACCGGTTGCAGAAATTAGAGATGCCTTTTTTATAGTAGTTTCGTTTTTTGCAGAAAAGGTTCTTTGCCAATACCCTTGAGAAAATATTTCAGCAGCTGTAACAGCTAAAATAACTGCAAGTGCAGATTTCAAACTAAATGTTTCAAAAGTAGTCAGACCAGCTTGTTTTGAGTAACTAATAATTTCTGAAAAGCTGTTCTGGCTAAACCAAATACTAAACAAAACTATAAGCAAAACAACAATTGCAACACCTTGTAACTTATCTGTTACATATGATGCTTTAAAACCAGATTTTTTTAGATATGTATAAGTAAATACCCCAACAAAAATCATTACCCTTAAACCTGAAACATTTGCAATTGATGGAAAAAGAAAATTTATAGAAGCAAATTCAGCAACTAAAAAAGCACTCATATAGATTATTGCAATCAAAGAGACTATTATTTGAGCTTTCCTTCCGTATCTAATCTGAATAAATTGTGGAAGAGTAGCTCCATCGGGTGTTAATTTTGCAATTTTTGGGCCAAGAAAATATAACAATAAAAAAGGTGTTGCAGCAGATATCGCATAACCAATTACATCATAACCTAGACCCCACCAAGCAACTTCAGCAGGGGAAGTAAGAATCCATAAACCCATTCCGCTTGCATAGAAACTCAAAGAGATTCCCAAAACATTTTCTGACTTATTTAATACAAAGTATTCTTTTTGTGTGGACTTTATTTTTGTAGTTCTGATATAAACCAAAATCAAAATTAATAAAATTACTACATAGGCTAGAAGTGAATTCATTTCTACAACTTTTCCCTTATAACTATTTAGGAATAAAGTACTGACTTCCCTTCGTTGGAATTATCCAACAGGTTCTTACGGTCGGTTTTAAAACCCTCTCAGCCTTTGCTCCCGTTTTAAATATTGTACCAAAGCTGGAACCATTTTGGTTACTTTCTATTAATGTTAGGCTAACAAAATGGGCAACCCAAAAACAATTCTATTAGAGAAACCATCAATCTTTAAAACAGTTGCTTGCCTATTTGCAGCTGCGTTCATGTGGGCTTCTAGTAATGTTATTTCAAGAAGCCTCTTGATAGAAGGAGTAAATGAAATATTTCTTGTAACAGCAAGGGTTTCTATAATAGGATCTCTACTTTTTACTTATTATTTAGTTTTTAATAGAGAAAAAATTAACATAAAACAACTAAAAGAAGCCTCTTTCACAGGCTTTTTCTCAATCTTTATTGTAGGTTGGTCATTTATTTTCTCTCTTCAATATATTTCTTCTGGCTTAGTAACTCTAATGATCAGCTCAGCACCAGTTTTTACTGTTATGTGGTTAAAAATATTACTCAAGGAAGAAAAAATTTCGACTTCTAAGTATATTGCTATAGCAACAGGCTTTTCAGGTATTGCATATTTATTTATATCAAGAGAAACAGGTTTACTAAATCAAGGAGATATTTTTCTAGGAGGATCCCTAGCTTTCGTTGGAGTTCAAGGTATTGCTTTTGCTACTGTTCTAAATAGAAAATATGCCCCAAAATATAAAGTAACTAGTTGGTTAACATACCAGTACCCCTTAGTACTCGTACTTTCACTGGCTGCATTTTTGATTTCAGGTGTTGGGATAGAACCTCTTGACTTCAGTCAGAAACTAAGATTATTAATTTTAGTTGTTTTTAACTTAGGAGCTTTTATGTCATTTACTTGGTTGATTCAAAGAGTCAGCGCATTGTTGGTAGCAACCGTTGATTATCTAGTACCAATAATAGGAGTTACAGCAGGAGTAGTTTTTCTTAACGAAGTATTTAATAGAAATATTATTATTTCTGGAATATTTATATTTATATCATTAGTTATAAGCACTAAAGAAGAATTTACTACTTAAATAGAATTTAATTCTTTTTTAACTTTTTGTAAATCCTGCCAAGTTAGCCATTTTGGTTTCCCTTTTTCTTTTGAAGGATTTCTAAGCAAGTAAGAAGGGTGGAAAATAGGCATATATTTTATATTATCTTTCTCAATCCACCTGCCTCTTATTTTTGATATAGGTTCTTTGATTCCAAGAAAAGATTGAACGGCTGTTGACCCAGCAAGGATAATAATTTTAGGCCTCAATAAATTAATTTGTTCAGTTAACCACGGCATACAGGCCACAGATTCACTAGAGCTTGGTTTTCGATTATTAGGAGGTCTGCATTTTACAATATTTGTTATATAGCAATCTTTCAGAGGGTCTATATCAACAGATGAGAGTACTGTATCTAGCATTTTTCCAGCTCTCCCAACGAAAGGTAGGCCAGTAATATCTTCTTGTTCACCAGGGCCCTCTCCAATTATTACAATATGTGCTGCTTCATTGCCTTTTCCAACAACCACATTTTTTCTAGTTTTTGAAAGCCCACAAGAATTACATTTAATACATGCTTTGTTTAAATTTTTTAACGAAGAATAGCTTTTCATACACAGCTAAGTTTAATACTCCATAAAATGAGAAAACCCTTGAATACTCCGCTTCTTCAGTTTCCTGAATTAACTTGTTTCAAGGGTTATCTCTAACCCTTCTTGTAATGATCATCTATAAAGATTTTCTTCACAAAAAGTTAATTTAAAGATATATAAAAATATTTATGAAATCAAAAAAAAATTAATTATTTTTTCCCACTTTTAAATCTTTTTTCGGTATTTTAAAACAATATTACTAAAGCCTATGATTACAACTACTCCAAATACAGCACTGAGTGTTGTTGATAAGAAGTTGTTATTTAAACTTGATATACCGTAATCTTCTAATAATAAAACTATTCCAGTACTCTCAGAAAATCCAAAATCATTAGCAACAGATTCCAATCCATCAGGAGATGAAGAGGCATATGGGGTTACTAAAGTAAGGCAAAGTAATAAAAATAGAAACAATCCATAAAAAGTAGATTTATTATTTTTTGTATTTTCATCAGTTTTTATATAGACCAAGTCAGATCTTACTCTTAATAGTAAAGAAACAATTAGTGCTGTTATAACTCCTTCACCTAGTCCAATTAGAAGATGAGATGACAGCATTGCAATTAAGACTTTACCTAAAGGAACTGAGACAGTCCCACCAAGAGCATATTCAAATACAAAAGCTATTGAAGAAAATATAACTGACAAAACTCCAGCAACAATAGATCCTGAAAGTATAGAAACATTGGCTTCTCCAAATAATTTTTTCCATAAAGAAATTGTTAACCAGCCAACTAGAGAAGTGATTATTGCCATATTGAGAACATTTATTCCTAAAGCACTTAATCCGCCATCAGCAAACAGTAAGGATTGAATAACAACCACAATTGAGATACAAATAATTCCTAGATTAGGACCTAAAACTATTACAGCCAAAGCACCTCCAAGTAAATGGCCACTAGTGCCAGCGGCTATTGGAAAATTTATCATTTGAAGAACAAAAATTAAAGCAGACATCATACCTGTTAAAGCTATTAATTTATCGGCAACCAAACTTTTAGCACTTCTAACATAAGCCCATAAAGTAGCAAAACTAATAACCCCTGATCCAATTGAAACTGGAGCATTGATAAATCCATCAGGTACATGCATAACTAAATTATAAAAGCGATGATTCTTATTGCAAGAGAATTGCAAAAGGCTTAATTAAATAATTTTCTTTTCCTTTAACCACTGGTGTATTTCACTTAATACAAAAGGCCTTGTATCCTGATTCAAAATTTCATGTTTTGAATTTTCAACTTCAATAAAAGTAACATTATTTAATTTAGAGATTTTGTTACAACCAGAAATAGGCACTATGGAATCTCCTTTTCCGTGAAGAACAATGGTTGGAATGCTCAACTTTTCTATATTGTTATTTACAAAATCTTGTGCTTGAGTTATTGCATATCCCAATCTAAATGTAAGACTCCGAAAGACTAAAGGGTCTTTAAAGTAATCTTCAGCAACACTTTTATCTGTTGAAATATTTTTTTTTGTTACAGGAGAAGGAGATCTAAATTTTGGTGCGATTTTCGCCATTGGGCCAGAAAGATTCCTAATAAATTTAGGATAATTGTCTTCGAAAAGAGGGGCTGAAAGTATTAAGTAGTCAGGTTTTACTACTTCTTTTAATACAGCATCTGCAGCAACAAGACCACCATAAGAATGACCAAAAAGTATTTTTCTCTCAACATTTTGAATATTTTTAAACCCATTAACAACAGCAGCGTTATTTTCTTCCCAAGAACCTATATCACCCTTATTGCTTGCCTCGCTACCGTGTCCAGGCAGGTCGATTAAGTGTGATTGAATATTTAATTTTTCAAACCATTCCGCATTTATTTTTTGTCTACCTTTATGTTCAAATAAGCCGTGTAGTAACAAAACTCCAGTATTTCCCAATTTCTCCCTTTCTCTATAAAATTAATATTAATGAATATTGATTATGTTAAAACCCCTTTTACAAATAACCCATCTATGACAAGACTTGAAGGACCTGCTTACAATCAGAATCCTAATGAAAGATATTTGGCAGAAAAACAGAAGCAATTAGATTTATATGGTGAAAAATTATATGGTGAAACAAAAATTTCAAAAGAAGAACATTTAAGAGAAAAATTTCTAAAATTTTGTAATTTAGACAACACCTTATCTTTAATAGAAACAACAACAAGACTTGAAGAAGATTTTGCAATTATGCATAAAGGAAAGATGGAGTTAGTTTCAGTTTGTTTTCCGAGTGGTTGGGTACCGAAAGAAAAGCTTGGGAAACACCTTTCAGCTATTCATGAACCAATTGCTGATAGCGAGCAGTTGATAAGAGCAAGCGACAAGCTTTCAGATTATATGACTAAACAAAGCATAAAGAGGTGGGTTTGGACAATAACTACAAGCAAAAACTTAAGCGAGTTTCCAGATTTTGAAAAACCAGAATCCAGTATCTTTGAAAATTTATATTTTAGAGTTGAAACACAGACAACAGCACCAATAGACAACTTAACAAGTATATTTTTTATTAAAGTTGATGTCTTACCTTTAGCTGAAGTTTGGGATATAAGAATTTTAGAGAGTATCAACTCAATGACAGAAGAGGTGTTAAATTACAAAAGTCTTAGGCAGATTAAAGAACTATTAAATAGAATGGAAGTATGAAAAAAGTTTACATAGCAGGACCATTATTTGATGACCATGAAAGAAGTTATTTAGAAAAAATAGCAGAGATTCTTGAAAGTTATTCATATGATGTTTTTTTACCTCATAGAGACGCTGGTCTTATTACTGGTGAGTTTACTTTAGAAAAAAGAGTGAAAGTATTTGATGTAGATATGAAATATTTAGACTCTGCGGATATAGTTGTAGCTTTATTAACAGGTAGGGATGTAGACTCCGGAACTGCTGCTGAGGTAGGCTACTCATATGCAAAAGGTAAAGAACTAATAGGAGTAAACGCAAATAATGTTAAACCAATAAATAACTTTACATGGGGATTATTCGAATTTGGTAATAAAATTGTTGATGATTTAGAAGGTTTGAAAGAATATTTGGATTTAAATAAACAATAATGAAAAAAGTAAGCCTACTTCTATCGTTACTTTTATTGACGTCTTGTTCTGGGAGTGCAGAATCAAGTAGCCTTGCAACCGACACTACGGAAAGTAATAAACAAACTGAACAACAAACTGAAGAAAACAATCAGATACAAGAAGAAACCAAAGAAAATAATGTTCAAGTACCTGAAGATAATAAATCAGGCACTCAAAACCAAAATTCTATAAATTTAAATAATTTACCCGATGTAAAAGAATTTATTAAGAACAAAAGTGATAGATTCATTGTAGATTTTGATGACATAGTTGCTGCCCACCCATATGTTGGATCAAGATCTCCCAAACCACATAATGATTTACAAGTATATTTTTCAAATTCTGACCCAAGATGGTTAAGCGCTACTAAACCATCTGACTATCCTCCTATCTACGCAGTTGCAGATGGTGTTATTCAAATGGCTAGTGGAAATTTTTCTCTTTATAATGTGGTTGATCACTCTAACTCAGACCCGCCATGGTGGCATTCTGCATATTTATTTAAACTTCAATTTGCGCAAAACAATGGAAATATTGTTAGTTTTTTATACCAAATGGAAGGTTATGTTATTAAAGAAGATAGGAACTTTTTTGCTGATTATTTACTAGTAAAAGATGGACAGACAGTTAAAAAAGGAGATATTTTAGGGTATATGTATGTTCCAACGTTTGATGAAATGGTTGGATCGATGCAAGGGTCTAGCCATATTGCTTTTGGAATCATGGAAAAGATGGGACCACAAGAAGAGCAGGAGAAAGTTCCATCTATGTTTACTAATGAAATTATTGATGAGTTCTCAAACCTAGCAAGAAACCCAAGAGAAGGATGGGAAAGCAAGAGCTATGGTAATGACTGGTCAAGAGGGCGCGGATTACCTAATTTAATTGGTTGGATGATTGGACCAGAGGAACATATGTTTGGAGGAGATTATTTAGATGCTGTTTATTATGGTGATGAAAGAGATGCAAATTTAGATTCAGATAAGATAATTGAATCAACAAAACTAGGTTTTCAAACGGATACATATATATTTAATTCTCACGGTAAAGGAAATGCAGAACTTAATATGACATTTTCTCCGAACGAAAAGGTTGACTTTGTTGTCTTAACAAATGGTTCACCTGTAACAATGAAGTTTATTTTTAAAGAGGATGACGGACAAGAAAGAGAGTCTAAATTCATGGATAAAAGAAAAGGACAAGGTCATCAATTTCAGTATTACCAAAGCTTTGGTTTTAGTAAAAATACAACGTTAGTTATTGAAGACCCTGAGGAATGGGGTTGGTCATTGGCATTTGTACCTGAAGGGACGCCGGCTTTAATCCCTGGAGAATCTAGAGATATTGAACCATACTGTCCTCCAGGCTGCCCACCGTCACCAAACCCTTATAAATTAAACCAAGGAAACAAATAAATTATTAACTAATTTCTATTTTTTAAAATAATAAAGACAATGAAGAAGGTAAAACCGGTGGTTAAAGTATTTGTTGCAACTAGAGGAACATCTTTACTGTAAATTCCATAGATGAACCAAAAAAGCGAACCGAAGAATAAAAATACATAAGTCATCAAAGAAAGGCCGTCAGTATTTTTTGTTTTAACTGTTTTTATAGCCTGAGGCAAGAAAGAGACAGCTGTACATACTGCTGCTAAATATCCGAATATAGAAAAATCCATCATTAAAAAATGATATAAATAAGTATTAAGGACAAACTCATAGGATACTATCTTTCATAAATTCTAGATTTATCACTAAAGTCATTAACTGAATCTTTCTCAACATTTAGGAAGACTTCTAATTGAAGTAATTGTTTTTCCAAAAGCTCAAGCATTATATATCCCTGTCTTTTACCTAAACGAATACCCAAAATATCACTTTCATCATGAGGCTCTCTAAACCAATCTTTTCCTGGATTATTTTCTACAAACATTTCAAAAGCAGTTAATTCATAAATTTGCCTCCCAGAATCTACTGATACCTCAAGAGGGTTTGGATCTCCTTGAATTACGAAAGTATTTTCGTATACTTCAAGAAAACCTATACCTATTTGCCAATAATTAGGATCAATATCATTTAAGGATAAAGAGAAATGACCATCATAGTATTTACTCATTTTCAAACCTTCATAGAAGTTTGTTCCAACCTCAAACCAATTTCCAGAAAGAGTTCCATCAACATCGTAATTAATATTTCCACTCCTTGGTTCAGCTCTTCTCATCATTTTCTTTAGTAATTGGTTTCTTATATCTTCTGAAAAATAAGGGAAGGGATCATGAGTATATATTTTCCATGGCTCAACACTCTCATAAGCTTTTGGGTTAATAAAATCTAGAGGATCATCATAATTGTAAACTCCAAAATCTAGACTTTGTTTTCCTACATACCCTATTAAGTCTCCTGCTTTAACATAAGCTCCTGTGAAGTCATCATTTTGATTTCTATTTTCTTTCCACATTTTTTCAAGTTCTGGGCTTAAGTTTGTTACTAAATCAAAATAGCTTCCAAAAGTACAAGTATGAACCATATCAAGTCTGTAATCAGGCTTTTGTTCTTGTTGTGATTCAACGGCAATTTCCCTTGTTGCAATATTGAAAATAAAAGCGTCTTGTATAGCATATACTTCATAAGCTTCTCTTCCTCCAGGTCCATCTAGTGAATAAAAGTACATATGATCAATAGGGGTTATATGACCCCCAACTATCTGTCCATAAGGTAAAAGGAAGTTTATATCTTCAATTTTCATAGGTGAATTAGTAAACATTACAGTACCGGTACCTTCACATTTACCTTCCCACATTCCTCTCCAATCTTCATCTCTATCTTTTTTTTCTATTTCAAAAGCTTCATCTCCTGATTTACCAAGACAATCATATATCAGACCAGCTTCATTTTCATTTGGTATATGACCCTCGATAACATTTTCAACACCATTTGGCCATTTATTATTTATACAATTTTTAGCCTCATCCGAAGCATTTTTTAAAGCATCAACAATCTCACTATTACTTTTTGATTCTTCAATTTTTACTATTTCTGCTTTAGTTGTAGTAGTAATTTTTTCTTCAGTGCCTTGAGGTATATTTGAAACCTCAGGCTCACCTCCACATGTAATCAAAATTAAACTAACAATTAAGAATTTCTTCATATTATCAAATTTTACTATGATCCCAAGAGATAAATTTAGAGGGATTAATAAGGACAACGGATCTTTTAGGAGCTTGAAGCTTCATACCTTCTAAATA
>Ga0208407_1001084_pt1 | contig 12640 bp, 22 predicted proteins | sample ETNtaG_9_FD_185775 | JGI IMG/M metagenome (GOLD analysis project Ga0208407, IMG submission 185775) | Marine microbial and viral communities from oxygen minimum zone, Eastern Pacific Ocean - ETNP201406SV69 (SPAdes) (version 2) | ecosystem: Environmental > Aquatic > Marine > Oceanic ...
GAAGATACTATTTTGAATTTATCACTATCTGAATTATCAACGCCTAATGACCAATCACTTCCAGCATATAAATATATGTATGCATCTCCTGCTCCTGCGTTGTTAATTCTTAATTGTGAATTATTAGTTACTGTTGCCGTATCATTTTCTAAGGTTAGTAATCTAGTAGGTGCGATAGTTCCGATTCCAACTTGTCCACTACCATCTACAACAACTTTAGCTGTTGTATTTGCATCTACATCACCCATTGTTTCATTAGCTATGACAAATTTACCACCACCAAAATATCCATCACTATTGTTTGTAGAAAACATTGACCATATAACACCTCCCGTATGAGTATTTGATGCTTCGAATCCACCTCTATAACCATCAGCATATGCTGAAACTGATTTAGTTATAGCGTGACCAGCTTCGTTTTGAGTTACTATTACCCCAGTTGATGTCGTCTCGAATTTTTTTACTGCATCGTAGTAGATGTATACACCCTCGTCATTCCAACATGCTATTGAATTTTCATTAGATTTTGCTTGAATATAAATATCACCGTTGGTATCAGTTATAAATAAATCTCCTGCTGTATTAGATATATAACCATGTGAACCACTATGACGGATATGCATATCACCACCACTTGTAGCACCAAGTTGTATTTGATCATCATCACCTAATACTATATTCCCTCCAAAAGTTGCGTTACCTGTTGTTGTGATTGTTGTGAAGGAGGCTTCCCTCGTTGAAGAAATGGCAGAGGTTCCGCTTATAGATAAAGCGTCCCCCACGATATTTATACCGGTTAAAAACTGTTGTGCCATATTGTTATTTTATTTTATTATTCTAGTTGTATGCTATTGCTCCAGAACTAGCTCCTTTAGCTGAAGTAATAATAACATCTACGTCATTAGTAGGAACCGCCGCGAACGATACTTTTACTTTACTTGTGGAAGCTGAACCAGCTTTGTCTGTTCTCGCAACGTCAGCATATACAGTTGCTTTTGTAACCGCATCAAACAGTTGTACAATAATATCTTCAGTATCTAAACTGTGTGTTATTTCTGCATATTTGTTTGCACTAAAATTAGTTGCATCTTTGTCAATTTGTACAGCTACAGATCTACATGCTAATGCGTCTGGTGTTACAGCTCTCGATGTATCAGTACCAGTTTTAACTTCATCACATGTTGCTAATTCAACCGAACCAGCATTTGATGTAGTTGCTGTTTCTGCAGTTACTGTAACATCACCTGTTGCTCCACTAACATCTATGCCGTCTCCAGCAATTATTGAGGTTACTTTAGCATCTGTATATGCAGTTCCAATTGAAGTACCATTCCAAACACCTGTTGCGATAGTTCCAAGAATTGTAATTCCACTACTTGAACCAATATCTAAATGAACTGGTGCACCACTTCCATCAGCAACAACGATTTTACCATCAGTTTCACCAACAAGTTCTGTACCACCATATCCTAATCCAACTTCTGTTCCTTGCCATACACCTGTTCCAATTGTACCTACACTAGTAAGTGAGGATGTAACAATAGTAGAACCTAGAGTAGTACCACCAAGAACTTCAGTTCCAGCAATGTTATATACATTACCAGATGTTACGTCAATATCAACGTTGGAAGTCCAAGCTGTATTAGCATGTACATATTTCCAATATATGTTTGTTCCTCCAGTAGCATCAATTTCTACACCAGAACCATCGGCGTTTGCTATTGTGTCATTCCCTTTAGAAACTGTGATTAAATCATCAGTTACAGTTAATGTTGTTGATTCTACTGTTGTAGTTGTACCTGAAACTGTTAAATTACCAGCAATAGTTGTTGTCGAACTAGTACCAGTACCAAGTGTTACATCTACGTAATCACCCGTTTTATGCCCTGTTAATACAAGACCATTTTCTAATCCTGTAGTTGTTCCGTCACTAGCGGCAACTTGTATTGATAGTTTACCGGCTTCATCTGTATTGTCTGCTTCTCCAACTTCTGCAATTACTTTTGCAAAACTTGTTTGTGTTTGAGCAGCATCATCACCTATAAATTCTATTATACCTATATCGTCTCCATCTGCACCAGCTGCGCCTTTGTCTTTAACAAAATGCAATCTAGCACCATTCGCATCATTAGTAGTATTTTTTATAATTACTAATGGATCAGTTGAATTACTAGAGTTAAAGTTAATAGTGTCTACATTAGTAGTTATTGCACTAGATGTTATTCCCATAGGAACAGTTGCTAATGTTGTGTTACTATCAGGCATTAGGAATAACTGATTAGTAGAACTCATTGACATTACTCTTATGTCTGTGAAAGCACCAGCACCAGGACTAGAATCTTCTGCTGATGTACCAAAGAAAATACCTTGCGCCGCATCATCATTTTTTTCTGGGAATAATCGCAAACTGCCTTTGTAATCATTATTACCTCTAAAATAACCAACTTCCTTACCATCACATTTAAGATGTATTTTTGTTGGGGTTGATTCATTGTTAAAATCAGCGTCAATAGCAAATGAACCATTAGAACTATCAGCGTGTATCCTACAATCAGCGTTAGTGTCTGTGTCTGTTAGTTGTATAATAGGTGACGCGTTAGCGATAGTTATATTACCACTTTCTATAGTACCTGTTACTGTTAAATTATCTTGTATTGTTGTTTCTGATGTGGTATGTCCAATTGTTATAGGTACGCCAGAAGTAACTGTACCTATTGTAATACCGTTTGAAGTATTTGAGTTATCTATATTTAATGATGTAGTTGCATCTAATGATATTGTAGTACCATCAACAGCAAGTGTTCCATCTATGTCTGTATTGTCTAAATTACTAGTTCCATCTACATCAACATCCCCTGATATATCTAGTGAGCCTGCTTCAATTTCTCCAGTTACAATTAATTTATCAGCACTTTGATCCCACAACATATATTGACCACTAGTAGCACCAAAAAACTTAACGTCATATCCAGTGTCATCAACACCAATTGTAAAATTTCCATCAATTTGCACTGGATCCACAACGCCGCTTGTAACAAATGTATGTATTTGATCTGCTGTAGCTAAACCAGTACCACCGTCAGCTATAGCAGCCGTGACGATACTAAAAGCGGGTGCGGGCCCACCTGAGTTTGTAACTATCAACTGATTAGTTGTTGATGACGTGACACCTGTTATATCACCTGATATAGTATTCCAATTTGAACCATCGTATGTTTTAACAAGATCATTTGTGCTATCGTACCATATTGCACCTTGCCCAAGGCCACCACCTGATGGCGGTGATGAAGATATTGATGTATGAAGTTTTGCGTTTAATAATTGATTATCTTTAAGATCTATATTGTGTAAAAAAGGTATTCCAGCCATAGTTGTTTATTTTAATTACAATATGCTTTTCCCGTTGTACTCCCTGGAAAAGTTATTGTTAATTCGTTTGCGTTAGTATGTGTTACAATTCCGTATCCTTGTACGTTATTTACGTCCACAACTGTAACAGATGGACGTTTGCCTAAATCGTGTTCAACTTCCCACGTTGCAGCACCTGAACTTTGTTCATGTGTATACGTTTTATCCCCGCCACCACCATAGGCTATAATTGCATAAATTTTTTCGCTTGCAAATGAACCGTTGCTATTTTGAACGCCGCTTAAGGAAATATCATAAAAATCAGTGGAACCATCTTGAGTAGGTGTTCCCGCTGTATATACTCCAAAGTTATTTTGGTTCTCTACGTCGACTACAATAACATCTTTATTTGCTAGTACTGCTAATATGTTTTCTGATGAATCGATTTCACCGTATGTACATTTATTAACTTTTACCGACGTTAAATTAGCAAACGTAGATCCACTAGAAAACGTTGGTGTAAATGTTCCATTACCACTAGATTTATATTGGTATCCAAATTGTCCAACTATACCAGCAGCATTTGTTTTTTTAAAGAATTTTGATATATCATCTATTTTAAAATTAGCAGTTGTACCATTTTCATTTGACCCTATAAGTTTATCGGTTTTTTCAACTGTACTATCTTTAGTATACGTACTAATTCTTGCCATTTCATTTCTTTTTAAATTGATTGAACTTCTCAACACTTCGCCCGCCAAAATAAGCCCCGATTGTTGTCATAAGGACAAGTTGTAAAAGATCTGTCCATTTTTGCTCAACATTAAACGTTATTGAACCACTATCTATAAATACCATGACTACAGTAGCTATAATAAGAAAAATTAGAACCAATGGTCTTACTGATCTTGTTAACCAGTTACCATGTTCTAAATCAGCTTTCCATCTGTCAGTAACATTTTTTTGCATTGCTGCCTCAGCATCAAGAAAGATTTGCTCCATGTTTTTTTGGAATTCTCTTTTCTCATCACCAGTAGTTATGAATTTATCAGCGACACTGGATAGTTTGTCTAATACACTACCTCCGGCATTGCCAAATATTTTTGCTAAGATTTTGCTCATTATGATTTTGTCCAGTATGCATATTCAATTGTACATGCTCCACCATACGCTTCAGCGGTAACTGTTTGACTGCTATAAAGTGGCATGTAGCAGAATTCGCCTACGTCTAATCTAATTTTTGCATCTCCCCCTAATTTTACTTGAATATAATCAGTGGAGTTAGTACCAGATTGGTTCTTCACATATATATATGAGAATGCTGAATTACTAGCAATAACAGATTGTGCTGACCCAGTAGCTATAGCGATTCTTGATGAATCTAGCATAGGGGTTGTCACTGTTAAACTATCAGTTACTGTTAGTGATAATGCATCAGATGATGTGTCTGAACTTGTTATTGTTAATGTTGGTGTTATTGTTGCCATAATTTATTGTTTATTTATAAGCAGACTTTTCCCATGGTAAAGTCTTACTATTCATGTTTAAGTTTTTTATTAAATATTCTTTTCCTTTGTAGATGTATTTATTATCATCAAAATAAAGATCACCTGATTTTATCTGTTGTTTATGTAATTTTTCGTGTTTTAATGCTTTATCTTGGGCTTTTTTTGGTAAATTTTTATTTATAAATATTGTTTTATTCATATCAATGTACCCACCAACGCCTTCTGGTAAATCAACCATTTTTATTGATTCATCAAATTTTGAATCTTTATGATGCCCTAAAACTTCATGTAATGGTTTTAATTTAAAATTCATCTGTCTTTATCTTTAATCATATCATCAATTGATTTATTATAAACCTTATCTGTGTATGATTTATTTTTATAAAATACACTTCTTTCTGAAGTGGGTAGATCTTCTTCTCCTAGTAAAATTCTATATATTCTACTTATGAGTTGTGAGCATTTAAATGATGTCTTAAAAATGCTGTATTTAATTGTAGTTCTGTTTCGGTGTCTCCACGCTTCTATCCAACCATCTCTTCTTAATCTCTCCCATCTGTTTTTATCCCATGAGTATATATATACCCCATCAATAAAATCATTACGTGTAAATCTTCCTTTGCAATCTAAATATATAAGTAATTCTAAATCTGCGTCTTTTAATTCATAAGTTTTACAGGCCCATTTTCTCACGAGCCTGTAATACTTAAGAATTTTCAGTTCACGAATATCGCTCGCTGTTAATCTCATTCAAGATTAACCTGCAAGAGTTATTGCGCAACCGCTAATGCTAGATCCCACAAATACACTGTTATCAGCGTCGCATACAACTATAAATGGATCACCGTTAGGGTGAGCATTTATGCCTGCTACGATATCACTCAATACAGTTTTGTGTGCACCACTTGTGATAGTTAATAACACTTTGTCATTAAGATCACCTGCAGCTACAGCATCACCAATTACTGCTGGTGTAAACCATAGCGCCATTGTAGTTGCTGAGATAGGATCACAACCCCTCAATGATTCCACGGGATACATAGCTGCTTCTCCAGTAGCGTTCGCACCACCACCAGTTGCAAAATATAAATATTTACTCATTGTTCTATATTTAAATTGTTAAACAAAATTTAATGCTATTTCTCAATAGCGGATTTGGTTTGCGATTTTAGGTTTATGAGTTTCGGTTTAATCTATTAATACCACATCACCCATCTTGATAACATAGTACAATATATCTTTATGTTGTATACTATGACCAGCATGCTTATCATAATACACAACATCATTTTCTTTTATTCCTTCAACAAGGTTACCTATACTAATAACCTCTGCCTTTACATACCTATTATCGCTGTCTACACTTTCCATTATATCTAAACCAGCAACTTTTTTAGGCTGTTCTTTTATGTTTTTAACTACTAAGTAATAATTAATTGCTCGCATGTGGGTTGATTCTAATATTACTTACAATACAATTAGCAGACATTATAGTGGTCGCAACACTAACCGCGTTCTTTAAAGCGGTTTTTGTAACTAAGACGGGGTCTACGATTCCAGATTTGATCATGTTAACTTGTTCACCGGAAATTACATCAAATCCAACACCTTTTTTAGTGGGTGTTTCGTAGTTTTCAATACCTGCGTTTGCCATTATGGTATTAAATGGAGATTTTATGGCCTCTGCGAGTATTTTCTCCCCAATTTTATTACTATCTTTAAGCTTAAAAGCTGCGTTTAATAGTGCTACACCCCCACCATCAACGATACCTTCTTTTATAGCCGCTTTTGTAGCATATATTGCGTCTTCCACACGGTCCTTTTTTTCTTTTAACTCCACTTTCGATACCGCGCCAACACGTATCATCCCAACTGAACCGCTTAACATGCTCAGTCTTTGCTGGAGTTGCTTCTTTATGAACCCATTTTTTTCTTTACCTACTAACTTCTCAACGTCTTTAATTCTTTCTTGTACTAAATCAGTGTTTTTATCTACTGTCAATACGGTTTTTTCTTTATCTGTAACGCTTTTTAATGCTGAACCAAGCACATCAGGCTCCACTAAGTCCAAATCATCACCTAAATCCTCACTTATAACCTTTGCTCCGGTTAAAATTGATAAATCTTCAAGCGTTCCCTGCTTAGTTTGCATAAAACCGGGTAAATCTACAATATTCACGTCGATATTGCCCTTAATTTTATTCATTAACAGCGCAGATTTTGCTTTTTCATCAATTTCTGCGATAATTAGCAGTGATTTTCTGTTTTTTATCACATATTCCAACACGCTTTGTATTTTTCTTAGATGTGGTATCTTAGAACTTACAATTAATATGCATGGATCTTCTAGTTCAGCTATACCTTTGTCTTTATTTGTAGTAAAATGGGGTGAAGTGATACCAGAATCAAACTGCACGCCATCGACAACTTCAGAATATGTCTTTTCAGATTCAGATTCCTCCATCATTACGACACCATTTTTACCAACTTCAGAATATGCCTTAGAAATGATATCCCCAAGCTCTTTATCATTATTACACGATATTGAACTCACGTGACTAAGTAAATCACCTTTGACATTAACACTCGCGTCATCAAGATATTTATTAACTTTTTCAAGTCCTGAATAAATACCATCTTTAATTTCTCTTATAGTTGCGCCCTGCGACAACTCATGGTTAATATTATTAAGTAAACTTTCTGTTAAAACAATTGCCGTGGTTGTGCCATCACCAGCTTCCGCGACTGTTTTAGCTGATGCCTGCTTAACTAGTCTAGCTCCAATGTTCTCCACGGGATCAAGCAAGACAACGGATTCTGCTACCGTTACACCGTCTTTTGTGATCACAGGAGAGCCTAAAGCGTCTTCGTATATTACACACATGCCTGAGGCACCCAGGGTGGATTTGACTGCCTTGGCTAGTTTATCCACACCTGCTAATACCTTTTGCTTGGCGTTATCGCCAAAATTTAGATCTTTTACGATCTCACTAGGTTGATTATATTCCATTAAATTAAATTTTAATTATTAGTAATTATTTAAAAGTTTTAATAACTTTAGGACCTTTTATAAAATCGATCCTTTTTTCATAATGTTCAACGCTACTATCTATTGCTGCTTCTGCAGATTCAATAGTTTCACGTCTAGTGACATCGTACCATGTTGTTTCATTTTCAATATCACGGTACTCGGTCTGATAGTATCCATTAGGTAATTGGACAATCCTCCAGTTTTTCTTATCTGCAAGGTGTTTCCAAAGGTTAATAGTTTCCTCTTCAGAGTTTGTCATTTGTTTATATTGTGGTTGACCATTCCACGTTTTGCTGGTCTTATAATAAAAGTATGTCATAGTTTTTGGTTTTTATTATTGGTTAAACATTGGTGTATTTCTACACAACTATCTTATATACTGTCTTTACACACGCATTTCGCACAACAGTCTCTTTTCTTTGCTTTTTTTATTTCTCTATATTTTACTATAGAATCAGGGTGAAGGGTTTTTAAGCTGTCTCTCATTTCGATTCTTTTTGTCCTCATTTCCTTTTTTCCCTTATGCCTTGGGCCACATGCTAGCATGCATGTTATTAGTAATACATATATTAAATACGTTAATGTTTTCATTTTTTTATTATTTTAGTGGTATCTGATGGAATAACAGGTGGTGTAGGAACTATAAGATTATGAAATTCTTCCTGCATTTTCTTTTCTTCTTGTTTTTCTTTTCTAGTTTTCCTTTTTTCTTTCTTTTTTCCAAAAGGATTATTTCTTTGTTTAAATGGACCGTTGCTCATATTATTGTTTATTTTTGTTTTTTTCTGCTTGGCGTCTTACATGCCATCCAAATGCCTCTGTTTCTTTTTTCAACTTATTTAGTGCCACGCCTTCATTATGTGTTTTGCGTCTCCAGCTTTCGTTAAATGTTGTTTGTCTTATCTTCTCATAATTTGGTGGCCATGACGTATTTCCCCTGTCAGTGGCGCCATGCGCACCTAAGTTTTCTCTCACGAATGTATCCCATCTTTTAGTTAGCTCTGGTTGCAATGGCCCTTTATATGATTCACCTTCTTTATGTTTGTACTGCTGTTTAGGCTTATTATAAAATCCAGGTAGTGGCTTGTTTCTCATATCTACATATATCTTTTAGATTTTTTAACCAACATCTTTGGTTTAAATATCTTTCTAATCCATCTTTTAAATTTTCCTCCTTTGCGTTGACCTTCTGGACAAGGTAGTTTCTTTCCCTTCACTTTTGGTCTGTCTGGCCTACAAGTTTTTCCTCCGTTCATATGTTTTTAGTTTTATTTGTTATATCTATTCGCGTATCTAGCCGCTCTTTTATTGGTTATTTTTCTTGTCTTTGTTACAGTTTTTCCACCTAATCTTGTTTTTGTTTTTTTGAAAGTGCTTCCTCCTTGTTGATTTAAAATACCTGCTTGCAAAGAACTTGGATTCCAATAAATGTCTTTTCTTTTACTTGCTCCTGTCAAACCTATTTCTTTTGATTTGCTAGCCACAAGAGTATTTTTAGGTTTATTTTTATATTCTTTTTTAGTTAAACCTTCAATAGCATGCTGCTTGTATGCTTTCCCTTTCACCTTTTTTCTGTAATGTCTTGCTGCTTTACGTGATTTACCCGGTGTATCGTGTGTGTATGTTTTTTCACCCCTGTAAAGTCTTGCTCCTTCTCTCATAACATCACCAACACCAGTTCCACCTGTAATTTTTTTATTAGGAATTATAGCTGAACCTTGCTGTCCATACTTTGCAACCCTTCTTTTAGCAACACCTTGTTGTATTTTATTAGCTGCTATTTTAGTACCCATAGCCACCGCTTGACCTGCTATGGCACCACCAATCGCTGATGGTAATGCTGCCGCACCTGCTTTTGTAGCAAAACCACCCTTTCCAGAGCCAGGAATAAAGTTATAAAAAGCCTTACCTTTTATTAGTGCTTTATGTCCACCTCTTTTCATGTATTTCCACGCTGCCGCTGGAGTGGCCATCTTAAGAGTTTGTGCGCCTCCAAGCATTGCAGCCCCTGCTGTTCTAGCAGTACCCCAAGCTTTGGACGAGTCTTGTTGGCTCCCAGTTTTAACATATCCTGGGCCTGTCGTCGATTTCTCTAATTTTTTTCCAAATATATTTTTAGGTTTTTTATGATATCCTGGCATAGTTTTAGTGTTTAAAGGAAAGATTGATGTTCTTCCTGTTTATTCTCGCAGCTCTTTTTGCTGACACTTCTTTAATTTTTGTTTTACCTGACTTTTTTGTTTTAGTCATTATGTAATGACCTCCAGTCCCTACTTTTTTCACGCTTTTTGAGGTCGATTTAGACGGTTGCGCGTATCCCGTACTTTTTTGAAATCTAGGCATAATGTTGTTTTTTTTATTTGTTACACTTGTTTTTTGTTTTGGTTTGTTATTCCATGGGATGAAGGGGAGAGAGTTCTTAAAATATTTTCCAGTTCCTAATATCTGATCTTTTGTCAATGGTCCTTTAAATAACTTAGCGTCTCTTTTTCTATTTTCTTCAGCGATCTTGAATTCTTTTTGTTTTTTGTTTGCTGCGTTTGCTGAATCCAGCCATCTTTTAGCTTCTCTACCTTTGTATGCATCATTAAGAAGTTCTCCAGGTGTTCTTGGTCCCCATCGTGTTTGCTTTGGTTTTTTATGATATCCCTGCATAGTTTTGTTTTTTAGTTGTTACGCTTGTTTTACTTCTTTACTATTACATGTTATAAAATTAATTTAACAGTGTGACAACAGCTACTTATTCTTAATCCTCTATATAGGTAGGTATCTAGATATTATACCTAGTATAATATCATAAGGGGTAGGGTGACACTAGCCCCTTACTCTAGGGACTATATAAGGCTACTGTCACATAAAAAGTTATGACAAATATAGAAGTAAAGTGTTGTTCCTCCTCTCCCCAACTACCACCCCAATACTAAAACGACAATTTATCACCCGGGCCCCCTTGTTTTCCTATTTCCCCCAGGGATTTTTTTACCTTTTTCCTACACTACTAGCTAATTCTACCAACTAAGTTAATAGATAATACAGACTAATTACTATTATAAATAGATAATATATATAAATAACACTATGATAAACTATAATAATATAACTAAAATAACTAAACAACTTAATAAATTAAATATTAAATACTCTATTATTTTTCCTTACCATTATAATAAACCTTATCTTAAAATCAATTTAAATAAATAACAAATGAATTATACTACTAATAAAAACTATAATACTCTTTTAAATAAATTACCAGTTGATACTGAACTCCACCCAATGGACCCAGACTTTATTGACCTAGAATATTTAACACCTGATTATAACTATATTCTATTCTCTTATACAACTGAAATGATTCCTACTATAAAATCATTAAAACAAAATAACATTGAATATATAATTAAAAAAGATTCATTTAATTTAGATTATATACTAATAAAATAATACAAACTAATTACTATTACTAATAGATAATACTATTATATAAATTAAAATAAATAATTATAAAGTGAGACAGTTTGCACTACATATATAAATAAAAATAATTAACTAAATAAATTATCTACTTTTACAAACTAAATACATACACAAATAGATAATACTAATAACTAAAACAATTAAATAAATAACAATGAATAATATCACTTCAAAAAGATTTGTAATAAGAAAAAGTTTACTTAATACAAACACAGAAATCACTTTCACAACTAAAAAAGGTAAAACAATAAAGTACAATCACGATATAGTTTTCAATATAATGAAAGATACACTTACTAACTTACCATGTTGGTTAAAATACAAAAGTTACACTGCAACTAATAATATTCCAGTTGCACTAAGAGATAAAGAGTTAGTTTAATAACTCTTTACTCAATCTAGTCTTGGAGCAAAGGTGGGTTTCGACTACTCACACTAGAACTAAAATACAACTATGAATATAAATATAAAAGAACTTGTTGAGAATATAATATTCTTAACAATACTAACAATACTAGCTTGGTTCACTTTAGTGACTAAGTGGGGATTTTAAATTAAATAAATTATGAACAGAAAATTTACACATAAAGTGATTGCTATCACTATAAAATTAGTAACATATGGATTAAGCGCAGTAGCGGCTTATGGAATATTAGGTGGACTTTATTTCGCTATAACAAGAGGAATTAATGATTTTGGAGTATACTTATGAATAAAGATAGAATAACTGTACTCACTTCAGAGCAAATACAACTTATATTAGATGATTGGTATGATAAATTAGATTCAAGTGATGAATTTACAAACTAAATACGATTACTAATGGATAATATAATTAAATAACAAATATGAAAACAATAAAATTCTTACCAAATAATAATATTTTACTTAATAATACAACTTTATTAACTAAAGTAAATTATACAAAAGATTTAACTAATTACTACACTATTAAAAATAATAACTATGCCGAAATCAGTACAATATAATGCGTATCAGTGCATAAAATTCTGCAAAAATACTACAGAAAAAGATCTCTATGATCTATTTGGTGATAGTGTTGGAGTAAGAGATAGTAAAGGTAATGAAATAAAAGACTATTTTAAACATAAATATAACAAAAGAAATGGCTGGAATAACTAGATATCAAAAAGAAAAACAATTACTAGAAGACGCTTACGCGAGAGGTCTCCTGTTAAAGTATGATATTCGCGAGGTAACCACAAGACGACAAGCGTTAAATGGTACAAGAGAATTTGAATTCCCAGTGAGTTGC
>Ga0208407_1001087_pt1 | contig 12631 bp, 10 predicted proteins | sample ETNtaG_9_FD_185775 | JGI IMG/M metagenome (GOLD analysis project Ga0208407, IMG submission 185775) | Marine microbial and viral communities from oxygen minimum zone, Eastern Pacific Ocean - ETNP201406SV69 (SPAdes) (version 2) | ecosystem: Environmental > Aquatic > Marine > Oceanic ...
CCATGTCGACCACATTGATGCAATGCTGGGGCACATGGGGGAAAGGGGCTACTCACTTAGACCGGGATGTGCAGTTAGGACTGTGGTCTCTGATATTGAGCCACTAGTTGAGTTACAAGCCAAGCACGAGAGGCAGATCCAGGCTAGTGCCTTTCTGGGTACGAGCCCGATTAGGCAGTTTGCCGAGGGATGGACGATGGACAGGATCATCTCCACGGCTGAGAAGGCAGTCACCTTCGCAGTTGATAACGACATCCCGGTGATGTTCGTCACCGAGGACACAACAAGGAGCAAGCCCGAGGAAATCAAGGAGGTGTACTCGAGGGCCATCGAATTAGGTGCAGATAGGATTTGCATTTGCGACACCTGCGGCCATGTTACCCCTAATGGGGTCAGAAAGCTTCTGGGATTCATACAGGATGAAGTGATTCCAGACTCAGGGGCGAAAAGGAGAGAGATCGAGGTTAACTGGCACGGGCATCAGGACAGGGGCCTCGGAGTTGCTAACAATCTGGCTGCTTACGAAGCAGGTGCTGATGTGATCCATGGTACAGCCCTTGGGGTTGGAGAAAGGGCAGGGAACGCCCCCTTGGACCAGACACTGGTAAATCTGAGTCTGATGGGAGTGATCAAGAATGATCTTACGATGCTGAACCAGTACACACAGAAGGCGCACGAATATGTTGAAGTCGCTTTGCCCCACAACTATCCGGTATTCGGGGAAGACGCTTTCGAGACTGGAACCGGGGTTCACGCATCGGCCGTAATCAAGGCAATGAACAAGGGGGACAACTGGCTTGCTGATCGAGTCTACTCTGGAGTTCCTGCTGGTGATTTTGGCCTTAAGCAGGTCATTAGGATAGGTCACATGAGCGGGCGTTCCAATGTTATCCACTGGTTGGAGAGGAACGGATATGCGGCCGAAGACGAACTGGTTGCGCATATGTTCGAGGTCGCCAAGAGTAAGAGAAGAATGATGACTGACGAGGAAGTTCACACTGCGATATCTGAATTCAGAGAAGAGTAAGTAGTTGACCTCTGAGAAACGTGTTGTTGGAATTCTAGCCGATTTTGTTCGACGAAAGGTTCACTTGCCCATATTGTAACCCTGATAGTCAATTAGCAATGATACCGAACGGCTATATTCTCCAGATTACCGAGACGGGATATGAGAGTCGCGGCATTGATAATTGTGATTCTGGTTTTCGCACCATTTGGTCAGGCATTGGCAGAGGTGGAAGATGATGGGAGGGGGCCAATCATTGTCAAAGACGTAATGCAATCCTATTCCAGAACTGTGCAGATTGCCTTCGAAAGGGTTTCTGACATGAGCTTGTATGACTCTGATTCTCTTGCCGGGGTTAATTCTTGGCTAGTCGTTACAGGAGTAGCGCTGGAGGATCACCGAAAAACTGAGGCACAACCTGATGGGAGCGAGTCAGTAACACTCCTCAAGGGATCGTATATCTGGACTTTCGACGATTCCAGAAATGCGATCGAAATTCTCACTAAGTCAATCGAGAAAGGTGAGATCGAGTCTTTCTCCCCATTGATAGAGAAGTCTTTCTCTCCAAGATTCGCACCCAATGATCCTTACTTCGACGATCAATGGCACCTGAACAACTCGGGGCAAACAAATGGAGAAGTCGGAGAGGATGCGAATGTTATGGAGGTCTGGGACTCGTACAATGGTTCTGGAGTGGTAATCAGCGTGATTGATGACGGCGTGGAGCATTCTCATCCAGATCTCACTGACAACTACATCTCATTGCACTCTTACGACTGGTGTGGCGATGATCCGGATCCCGATCCAAATTCCTCGGATGGGCATGGCACAGCAGTTGCTGGAGTAGCTGCTGGGGCTGGAAATAATTCGGTTGGAGTCACTGGAGCTGCCTTTGGAGCCAGTATTGCAGGACATAGGCTGATAGCCTGTGGTTTTTCAGATTCAACTGCTGCCGATGCGTTGAGCTATCACAATGGCGAGATAGACATCTACTCAAACTCTTGGGGGCCATTTGACTCCGGGAATATCCTCGATGGACCGGGACCGATTACCATCGCAGCAATTGAAGACTCGATTTACAATGGAAGGTCGGGTCTTGGGAACATATACACATGGGCTGCAGGTAACGGCCTTGATGCAGATGACAATTCAAACTACGATGGTTATTCCAATATGAGATACTCAATTGGGGTTGCAGCAATAACTCACTACGGGGAGCAGTCTTGGTATTCAGAACCCGGTGCGAACATTTTGGTTACAGCTCACTCAAATGGAGGAACGCCTGACTACGAGGGTATCACGACAACTGACATCACTGGAAACGGCGGTTACGACGGAGGGGATGTGACCCATGACTTCGGAGGCACCTCGAGTGCAACGCCACTAGTTTCTGGAGTCATTGCCCTTGTCCTTGAGGCAAATCCGGATCTGACTTGGAGGGACGTCCAGAATATACTAGTTCATTCCTCTAGAAAGAACGATGCGAGTGACTCATCGTGGAATTTGAACGGGGCGGGCCACGACGTTTCCCACAAGTTCGGGTTCGGGGCAGTGGATGCAGGTGCAGCAGTTTCCCTGGCACTTAACTGGAGTAGCAGTGGAGAAGAGTCCAATGCTAGCTTTGGACCATATACCCCCAATCTCGAGATTGACAATGGCCCTTCGACATGGACAGAGTTTAATCTATCAGTACCCATAGATTTGCAGTTGGAATCCATTGATGTGGTTGTAGACATCACCCACGATGCTAGGGGCGAGTTGGAGATAGTACTCCAGGCCCCAGGAGGTCACGAATCTTGGCTCGCAGAGGAGCACACTGACAACAACGCAGACTACTCAAATTGGAGATTCGGCACCGTACAGCACTGGGATGAGTCTTCACAGGGTACTTGGAAATTGAAGGTGAGAGATGCCGTATCTGGATCAAACTCGGGCACTGTAAACTCTTGGGAGATAATCTTCCACGGAGTCGGAAATGTGACCGATTTTGACGGCGATGGATGGCCAGACTACAATGATGAGGATGATGATAACGATGGATGGAGCGACACATCAGAGCAAAGTTGCTCAACCGACCCGCTGGACAACTCCTCGACCCCATCGGACACCGACTCCGACGGGGACTGCGACTTCCTGGACGACGATGACGATGGGGACGGTTTCGGGGATCTGGCAGAGGAGGCTTGCTCAACCGACCCGCTGGACAACTCCTCGACCCCATCGGACACCGACTCCGACGGGGACTGCGACTTCCTGGACGACGATGACGATGGGGACGGTTTGAGCGATTACAACGAAACCCAGTATCACAAGACTGATCCGTTGGATCCGGACACTGATGGGGATTTATTGGACGACTACGAGGAAATTGTTGTCTATGGAACCAATGCAGTTCTTCCAGACACCGATGGCGAGGGTTTGGATGACTATGATGAGGTGGTGGTTTACGGCACGAACCCCAATTCGGCGGATTCCGATGGTGATGGTTTGAATGACTATGTTGAGGTCCTCAACTTATGGCTGGGATTATCAGATCCTCTAGTATTTGATCCGGATAACGACTCAGACGAATACTATCACTTCGAGGACTGCGACGATGAGGATGCAAGTGTTAACTCAGGAATGCCGGAATTGCTAAACGGAAAGGATGACGATTGCGATGGATTGGATGACGAGGGGTACAATGAAACCGACCAAGACGGAGACGGATTGACTGACTGGGAAGAGTTCCATGTCTACGGCACCAGCATAACTAGTGCGGATTCGGATGACGATGGAATTCCAGATGACCAGGAAGTTTTGGTGTATGGGAGCAATCCACTGGCTATCGATTTGGACATTGATGGCGATGGAGCATATTGGTTCGAAGATTGCGATGATAATGACTCTAGTTTTGCACCGGGGGTCCCGGAGATTCTTGATGGGATGGACAATGACTGTGATGATGAAAGTGATGAGGATTTCTTATGGATCGATTCCGATGGGGATGGCATTACCGACTACTCCGAGTTCCATCACTTCTCTACCGACCCAGGTAACGGGGACTCGGATGGTGATGGGTTGCCTGATGGAGTAGAGTTGAACGAACTGATGTCCGATCCACTAGTTGCAGATCCAGATGCTGACCTGGATGGCTGGTATCACTTCCAGGACTGTGATGATGATGATTTCGAAAGAGCGCCAGAAAGGCCAGAGGAGCTTGATGGGAAAGACAATGATTGCGACGAAGTTGTAGACGAAGACTTCTATGACCTAGATACCGATGGTGACGGGTTATCTGACTACTCCGAATACCACAACTACAGCACGATGTTCGACTCTGCTGATTCGGATCAAGATGGGGTAGACGATGGGGCCGAGGTCGCTCGTGGTCTATCGAGTCCTGTCTTTGCTGACTACGACAGGGACAATGACGGTTTCTACGAGTACGAAGACTGTGATGATCTAGTGGGAAGCATATTCCCCGGTGCAATTGAACAATGGAATGGAGTTGACGATGATTGCGACGGGGAGAAAGACGAGCTTGTTAACAGGCTGGACCTAGTTCTAGCGAATCATGAAAAATCGAGTGGGGCGGTTTTCCTGAGCAATGGCGAAGTCTACGATGGGCCCCATAACTACGGTACTTTGCCGTTGCATTGGGACTCTTCGAACGAGTCATTTTGGATTTCTCTGTCCGGAATCCAATCATCACTCGATGCATCCATCTCCTGGTCGATGAGTGGCTACTCCCTGGAAATGAATGCTAGCGAAAATGGGAGGGAGGTCATGTTACTTCCACTGAATTGCAAGAGTCCGGCTAGCAATCTCCAGATTCAGGTTTGCGATGAGGGCGATTCAGTCCAGAAGATCAGGGCAGTCATATCAGAAGGTGGTTACGATACCGAGATTGAATGGGATGTGATTGTTTCAACTTGGGTCGAGCCAGAGTACGAGAACAGGTTCTTCTCAGTAATTTCGAGCCCTAGTGGAATAATCGCAATAATCTTCCTTCTGGTTGGACTAGCGGGTGGAGGAGCGATGATTGGGGCGAGGATTTCTCGAAAAAGAGAACTCCAAGAGGCTTTAGAGGCATATGGCGTTAGTCCAGAGAGATTGGCCATCCGTCCAGAAAATAAGGGAGTAGACCTACCAGAAGCACCGAGTTTTTCCTGGGCGAACGATGAATTATGATCCCTTTAATCGGATTGCATCGAACGATGTAATCAATCCTGATAATTCATATCTTCTAGCCGGGAGCGCTAATCGAGAGTCGATATGAGCATTCGAAGTAAACTTGTTTCTGGACTATTTCTTAGACCGACCAAGTTCCTTTATCGAATCACTAGACCGTCGCCTAAGACAATACGCCGAATAATACACCCGATCTCATCGATTGCAGGTATTCTGTCATCCCCTACTCTGAAGGCGACTTGTGAGAAGTTGGAGTTCGATGGGGTTCCTGGTTTTGTGTACCGGCCAAAGGGGGACGTTGACTCTGGAAGAGTCATCGTATACTTGCATGGGGGTGGCTATTGCTGGGGTTCTTCGAAGAGCACCCATCGAGTGGGATTGTCAAACTTTGCATTTATCACTGGGGTGCCGATATATTGCATCGAGTATAGATTGGCACCAGAGCACCCATATCCAGCAGGTCTTGATGATGCAAGGAAAGCTTGGAGTAGCATCTCAAGGAGCTTTCCAGGTTCGGAGTTGATTCTAGCTGGAGACTCGGCTGGCGGAGGTTTGAGTCTGGCACTAATGATGAGAATCCGCGAAAATGGCGGTAGGATGCCAGATGCATCGATAACTTTCTCCCCCTGGACTGACCTGACATGTTCCTCCGAGTCATACACCACTAGAGCAAAGGCAGAGCCTATGTTTCCAAGAGAGGCCCCGAGAGACCACGCCAGAAGATATGTCCCCGAAGAGATCGATGCCTCGATTCCAGAAATCTCTCCTGTCAATGGTAGTTTCATAGGATTTCCAAGAATGCTAATTCTGGTTGGAGACAGGGAGATTCTGCTTGATGACAGTAGAAGAGTGCATGACCGGGCATCAGAAGATGGAGTAGATGTGAAGCTGGATATTTGGCCAGAAATGTTTCATGACTGGTGGCTTTTTGGACCATTATTACCTGAATCAAGAAAATGCCTCTTACAAGTTTCAAGATGGATTTCGAACGGTAATTCGGATGATTGAACCGCCTCAGAGGGTTCTCAAAGGGAAGCCTGTTCGAAGTCGGATATGACTCACGAGAACATGTACTATCGAATGATGGGAAATACTGGAATTCAGGTCTCTGTCCTCTCATACGGATTCTGGGCCACATACGGAGTGAAGGACAGATTGTCCGGCGACGAAGGTGTCAAGACGGCTAAGGAACTGATGAGGATGGTTCGCGATTCTGGGGTGAACTGCTTCGACCACGCAGAGGCATACGGCAACCCCAACGGGGAGGCTGAGAGGATTTTCGGAATAGCGCTAAAGCAGCTTCAGGAGGAGGATGCGGATTTATGGCGCCGTTCTGACTTAGTAATCACTACCAAGACGTTCTGGGGTGGCTCGGGGGTTAACGAGTCCGGCCTTTCGATGAAGCACTGCAGAGAAGGCCTAGATGCTTCGCTCTCTCGCCTACAGCTGGACTACGTGGACCTTCTTTTCTGTCATAGGCCGGACCCACACACGCCAACCTCAACGGTTGTTAGATCTATGTCCCAAATGGTGCGCTCCGGCAGGGCAACCGCATGGGGAACCAGCGAGTGGTCAGCACAGCAGATTACCGAGGCGTTCTGGATAGCCAGAAGCGAGGGTCTAGAGCCACCTCAGTTCGAGCAGCCGCAATACAATATGCTGCACAGAGACAGGTTCGAAAACGAATATTTCCCACTGTTCAACCACCCGTACAACATCGGAACCACCATTTGGAGTCCACTGAGGTCAGGATTCCTAACTGGCAAGTACCTAGGAGGAATTCCTGATGACTCAAGAGCAACGCAGGAAGGATACGAGTGGCTTCTAGAGGATCTCGAGGAGCGAAGGCGGAAAGGGGAGTTCGAAGTGGTCGAAAATCTAGTTAAATACGCGGAAAAGACAGGTTGCACCCCTGCTCAACTTGCACTGGCCTGGTGCCTGAAGAACCCCAATGTCTCGACCATATTGATGGGCGCGACAACTCCCTCTCAGATTGAGGACAACTTAGGTTGCATAGAGGTCGCGAGGCGACTAACTGGTGATGACATGACGGAACTTGATGAGATCCTGGGCAACAAACCCGATTCATGGATGGGTCCTGGTGGTATAGGAACCAGACAGTTGAAGACCCTCTAAAACGGCGCTAAATGCTGGGACGAGAGTACTGAACATGTGGTTCATGACGCCTATTGTTCCAATATGCTGACTTGTATGTGTCATCTACCCTATGGATATCAAACGTTCACTCTTCTTATTTGTTGGACAGTTTATTGGACAGTTTATCGAACAGTACGAATGTACCTGCCAGCAATCCTGCAAACATTATTCCAATGATGCGATCAGCTAACCAATCTATGAAACCTTCAGGACCCCTTTCCAAGAAAACGTAAAGGAAAATTGACCCGATAATTAACACCAAGATGGATACAACGATAATCGCAGGGCGGTAAATTTCCCACCACCCTTCATTCTCTTCCATGATTGTCAATAGGGTGGTCCCTCTATGACGTATGCGCAATAATGGGCAGGGAAGATGCTGTAAAATCAATCCGTATTTTCATCAAAAAATAGCTTCAGGAGGATATAGGTTACGACCCATATGAACACGAACCACGGACAGCAGAACTCTAACCATTGCCAGTGGATGCCCGGGAGTAGCATGAAATTACAAAGATGGCTTTACTCTTAATTACAGAGGGCTCAAGAACACATAATGTAGTGACGACTCATGGACCCAACACTGGTGTTCGTCCTACTACTCCACCCCTTCGCTGCACTGCTCGCCATTCGAGAGTTTGTTCGGCAACGCGGATGGCGTAAACAGAGCATCGCACTGAAGGGTGCTGAGAGGGATGCTGCGCTTGAGCGCCACGAGGCCGAGGGGAGGCGTCTTTTTCTGCTAGTTATTGCCGTAATCGTCCTAGCCTTTTTGGCTCGTATTGCATCGGCTTTTCTATCTGATGAAGACCTTGGAATCAGGACCTTGCTACCTGGTCATTTCCATGGTTGGAGTGGTTTACTTGGGCTTGGTTTGATGGCATATTTGTGGAGTCTTGGGCGCAAGACCAGCGCGAAGAAGGTTGCTGGTGAATCATTCGCACGGATGAAGGATTTGCACGGTAGGTTATCCGATGTGATGATGGGGCTAATTCTCATTCACGCTTTCCTAGGTTTCCTATACCTGCTACAAATAATCGGATGAACTCATTCGAACTCGGTTTCCTCTAATCTGACTTCCAATGCTTCTGGGTTTTCAAGAGCGACGATCCCCTTGATATTCTGTTCTTCTTCTAGAGATTCGGGGGGCTTTGCAACCTTGATTCGGGTTCCAGACAATTTCACATTCTGGTTCGCAGAAACCTCTGGTGCATCATCGGGAATGAAAATTCCGAGGCCGCCGAATAGGCTATGATGAACCACCAATAGTACGCGTCCCTCATCATCTACCTCAGACCTCACAATGCTGAGGGTGCTGCCATCCACCAGTAGTTTGTCTGCTTCGCGCCAATCGTCCCAATATTCTATTTCAGAATTTTCTTGATATTCCATCGATTCCCTGATAGAATCTTGGCTAGACTCCACATCTTTTTTCTTGTCGGATGAAACCTTATTCAGACCGTCTAAGAATTCACGAATTTTTGCAAGTTGCCTGTCTTCAACACCCGTGGCCGCGGTATTGGCAAGAAGAAGCATTTCCTTGATCTCATCCGCTTTGGGACTCTCCACTTCTACGGCACACTCCAGCGCTTCATCGAAAATTTCCAACGCGAACCATGGACGATCCACTCCCAGAAGCGAATGAGCAAGTTTCAGAAGTTGTTGGATAGCGCCTTCTTTGTCGTCCTCGATTTGCCGCCTAGCTTGTTCAAGTTGAGAAGCAGCAACTTCGTCGTCTCCCGATAGAAATCTGGAAAGGGCCGCTGCAATCAGGTAAGTCAGATTTGGATGCCCCCTCTCAATGGCAATCTGATTGGTCTTGTCGAAAAGTTCTGCGGCCCTCTCATTGGATTCTGAAGAAAGGGATAGGAGCCCTAGTTGATTGAGGGTCTTCAATTCAGCAACATCATCTAGGCTGAGGCTGGATAGATACAATGACCTGGATAGGTGCAATCTGGAGACTTCCGGTCGCCCCAGAAGACCTGAAAGCATCCCTAGAACCGTCTCAAGCCTCGAAAGAGGTCCGGCAGTCGCACGATGCGCTATTCCTGCGATACTGTCATCCAAGGAGGCCAAACCTAGTCCTACTGACTCCTGGCAACTCCTAGAGACTTCGACCAAATCCCCATAGATACTAGGTAAGTCAGTCACTTCTTCCATTTCCAGTATCCCCTCAAGAGATTGGTCAATCTCAGAAGCCGGATGACAGATTTCTGGCAGTTTTCCCAGTTTTTTCCTTCTGGATGTTTTCACCTTCTCGCCTCTCAGGATTCGTTGGAGAGTTCTGACCATCACCTCTTTCTCGTCCTTCTCTTCTGCTTCATTAGGCGGACTTGGTAGGCTCGGTCTGCTGGTTAGAAGACTGTCCACAAGCCAGGTAAGTTTGGATTGCACGTCATACTCTGCTGCTCTGCTAATGGCATACCTCATCTCTGCCGAGCGAACTCTTCTGGACAGGGTCCTCATCCGACTAGAGTGCTTGCCCCTGACCCCTTCTGAAATCCTGAATAAGAAGGTTGATGGGGGGCACGTCTCAAAGCCAAATCCGGCCTTCTCCTTGGTTGTAGTCATCTTGAAGTCATCTGTAACTAGAGTTACCTCCTTGCCATCCTGGTGGAATCGGGCAGCTAGAATCATCAGTGAGAGGTCAACATCCTGCGGTGCCGCATTCTCGCCAATCGCAGATGCCACATTCCTGATTTCCGCATCAGAAACCTCTGATGTAACAAGAATGTCCTGTAATGTTTCTAGCAGGTTCGGTCTCCCATCCCAAACTTTGAACCTGACACTCCTGACTTCTCCGTGTACTCCGGGAGTCACATTGAGAGCCCCTCCGTTCTTCTGTAGGCATTTCGAGAGATCAACCTTGAACTCTTCCTTGGCAAGATTGCCGAAGTGAATGAAGGCATTCGAATCTACTACCCATGTTTTCCCTTTCATATTCCCAAGTCGAACGAAACTCGGTTAAAGTGCTAACTCACCAAGTGAATTAATTCCCCCGTGGTACTCGAGGGCATCATCCCCCTAGGCTAGATAAAACATACATAATAGAGGGGCTCATAAAGAAATGAAGATATGAACGAAGAGACTGTCATTAGAATAGGGTCGATGTTTGCCGGCTTGTGTCTGTTCTTTTTCGGATTGCCCTTCACATTGGCCCCTTTCATGATTCTCAGTGATGGCGTCATTGACCCAGATTACCCATTGGGATCATTGTTCATGATAGCTTTCACCATACCATTTTTGATGGGGGGGCTCTTGATCCAATTTTTTGGCCTGAGTAAGATAAGAGGGGGCTTAAGAGGAACTGTAGAACCTACATCAATTCCTAGAGAACTACCTCCTGGCACGGGTGAAGGGGACGGATCCAATTCTGAAGGATGGTGGACTGAGAAGTAGCGAAGGTAGCCACGGAATCCATGATTTGCACCTCTTGTGTATGCTGATATTAGTTTGGGTAGGGTTCATGTTACTCTAGTATCGGAACTCTATCCCAATGGACTTCGCGATTTCTCCTGCCTTATTTTTGGGATGGTCGAATCTTGTCATCATCCTCGAGATGTCCAATTCCCATTCGCCCTCTTCATCGGAGTGTCCGTGGACATTGTATGTGTGATGCGTGTGGGCGTGTGTGTTCCCATCTTCGTCGGTGCTTGTTGTCGTCCATGTGTGGTATCTCAGGTAGAGTGATTCCGATAGGCGCTTCTCCTTGACTCTCCACCTGCGCCCGAGAAACGTACTATCAAAAACCAATAAATCGGTGCTGTGCTGTACACGCAGACGATGGATGGAGAAGCCACTGAGAAGCCAGTAAAGGAAGAGCAATGGAACGCAAAGGAATAGGAGTCCGAAGAAGATTAGTTCTATTTCTCCACTAAATATCGACTCAACAATTGCAAAAACCCCCGCTGCTCCGAAAGGAACAATAAACAGAGAACAAAGTAATATGAGAAAGAACCCGGACAATGCCCCCAAAGCCTCCGATGAAAAATCCTGATCATGGGCCAAGGGGACAGGGTCATTCTGAATCGGCGAAATGGCGTCGTTGTCGGCTCCCACACCCGAGTCTCGGTCCTTCCACCACTCTTCGCCCATGAAATGTGCATGTTTTCTTCACATCTAACTCTTCTTCCTTGGAAAGGTGAATACGGCATCATCTTGCCTACGGTTCACCACACATGCGCATTGAGGGCTTGGATTATATGCCTCCTAGCATGTAACGAACTATGGAAAATAAGAACTTGCTAAAATTGGTTTTAACCTCCGGAGTTTTATTCCTTGCCGGCCTATCATTGTTCATTATTTTCGCACGTGATGAAGCACAGGAGTTCTATGGACTCACCCCTACTACAGTGACTGGTGATGCTAACTTCTTGTTCTACCCATTGACGATATACATGTTCCTAATTGTCTGTTCTGTGATGTATTTCAAAACCGAGCAATTGAAGTATGTAGAAGCCATTCTGTTCATGTGTGGTGCGTTTCTCACCGTACGCGTATTTTCATTGGCTATATCTGGAGTAGAAATTTCAGATTTCACATTGATTGCCGTACCAGCAGAGATATTGTTATGCCCAATTATCGGATATTTGTGGCACCAAGAGAAAGAGGATTCGAAGGTGTGAATCTAGATGGGGCCCTTTCGATCATTGTAAATTCTCTTTATCACAACAAGAATTGCAAAAATGATCGAGGCACGAAGTCCCAGAACTCCTCCTGCCTCATAACCGTCAGCAATATTAGATAAATCCCAGAAAGGTGGTTGTGAACTGGGAATCGATATCTGGTCGCCCAGTATTGAACCTATGACGAGCCCAAGAATCGGAAAAAGGATGAAGACAAGTGGGATGTAGAAACTACTCCTCATAATTCCCAATGGTGCCTTAATCTTATAGAGGGGGCCCTGTGTTTGCCCGCGTACACTGAGTAGTGAGTATGATGCCCCCGAGTCCCACGGTTGCTTTGTGACGTATCCATAATCCTGGGTTCTACCTACAGACCCATGATGATGGCGTCCATTTATTTCCCCCCCTGTCGCCGCAAGGACATGAAGAAGAGCACCTACCTCCTGTCCATCATTCTCCTCTCCTCTTCGATATCCGGTTGCACTGGCGAAATCGATGAAGCGACAGGAGAAGACGAAAAAGGGGACACAATCATTGTCACGCATGACGTAATGTACAGCGATGCCAGACTCGATGTTTCACACGGTGAAGAGAATTACGAGATACTGCTGAGGCTGAATCATACTGCAGCCCCAAACCACGCTGACAATTTCCGAAGCCATATCTTGCA
>Ga0208407_1001088_pt1 | contig 12629 bp, 9 predicted proteins | sample ETNtaG_9_FD_185775 | JGI IMG/M metagenome (GOLD analysis project Ga0208407, IMG submission 185775) | Marine microbial and viral communities from oxygen minimum zone, Eastern Pacific Ocean - ETNP201406SV69 (SPAdes) (version 2) | ecosystem: Environmental > Aquatic > Marine > Oceanic ...
GCAGCAGGACCCAAGGGTGGGGTTGTTCGCCCATTAAAAGGGATCGTGAGATGGGTTTAGACCGTCGTGAGACAGGTTTGTTGCTTGGTGGTAGAATCGTGTAAGGTGTCTGATGGAAGAGGTCCTTTAGTACGAGAGGAACGAGGGCTTGGGGCCACTAGTTTACCAGTTGTCTGACAAGGCAATGCTGGGTAGCCACGCCCTGATGGATAAGAGCTGAAAGCATCTAAGCTCGAAGCCACCCCAAAGACGAGACACCTCAGAACACTCGTAAAAGACGAGATTAATAGAATGCGGATGTAAGCACGAAGGTTTTCCGACGTGTTCAGTCCAGCATCACTAACGTTCGAGCATCTTTTTTTCGTATGTATCCGCACCTTGAGTGCCCTTCGTCTAATAATTCATGCCAATTCATATTTCATTGCGACGTTTATCGTCGTACTCATAGATCCGATTCGAAGGAAGATGGGTGCACGGTCACAGCGGTAGTGTTTACCTGGTCCCATTCCGAACCCAGAAGTCAAGCCTGCCTGCGTCTATCCCAATACTGTGGTACGAGAGTCCACGGGAAAGGAAGTCACTGTGCCCCTCTTCTTTCTCCTCGAATCTATCCTCAAATCCCACTTCGGTGGGCGCTAGGCCGATGCTCCTTTGGAGTGTCGGCCTTTTTTGCGTTCAATAGAACCATAACCAACACCCAACACGGACTGCTTGGAGGAACCCTCATGCCAATAGAAACTGCGGACATTTTTGGAAGTGACCAGGTAGGTATCCACTTGGCTGCTGTTGGAAATGTTCTCCTCCACCCTCTTGAATTGCCTAGCATTGTTCTAGATATTCTCGAAACGACATTGCAGCTCGAAATGCATCCGATTTCGATTGGTGGTTCAAACCTTATTGGTGCACTTGTGGCAGGAAATTCAAGAGGAATGGCAGTTGCTGATATCGCAACCGAATCAGATATTGATATGTTGACTGCTTTTGGCGACGTTGTTGTAATGGAGGGTGGTGTGAATACTGCCGGAAATCTTCTCCTCGTAAACGAACAAGGTGCCATTGCATCTCCAAGTATTCCTACTGATGGGCTTGAAATCATGGCGGAAGTCATGGGTGTTCAAGTCGGAGTTTCTACTATTGCCGGACAGGATGTTGTCGGTAGCCTTGGCGTTACCAATGACCAAGGAATACTCCTCCATCCTGATGTTACACCTGAAGAAGTCATTCTCATCGAGCAAGTTCTTGGTGTCCCCCCAATGGTAGGTACTGTCGCTTTTGGTTCACCTTATGTTGGTGCTGGGGTTTGTGCAACCAACAATGGTGCTGTTGCAGGAACCGAGACTACGGGTCCTGAATTGAACCGTATGGAAGATGCTTTAGGGCTTATTTGAGTCTTCATTTTGGACTGAAATGTTCAAAGGCCTTTGTCGGTGGTCATCATCTATGGCAGAGATGCTCTACCAAGGAAAAGTCAAGCAAGTTTGGTCGACAGATGACCCAGATATTCTCGAATTTCGTTTTACGAACCAGATTTCAGTCTTTGATCAAATCATACCTTCCCTCATTCCCCGCAAGGGCGAGTCACTTAATCGGACGACTGCACACTGGTTCAAACTCATTGAAGAGGAAGGAATTTGTGGCACTCACTTGGTTGAGGTTAATGCTGCTGACCGTTGTTTAGTTCGCAAAGTTGAGGTCATTAAGGAACCTGGTATGATACCTAGAGACATGGAATGGGTATTCGTACCTCTCGAAATTATTTGCCGACATTATCTTTCAGGGTCTGCTTGGAGACGTTTCCAACGAGGTGAACTCACTGCTGAACAATTAGGTGTCGATGCAAATTGTGAATATGGAGCAAAACTCTCCAAACCTTTCCTCGAAGTTACCACCAAGTTCGAAGCTTTTGACCGCAATATTTCAAATGATGAAGCGCTTGAAATTTCTAACATTACCAAAGACGAATTGGAGGCTATTTTTGATGCCGTTCTCAAAGTTGATGCACTAATTGAACGCGAAGCAGCGAAAAACGGATTAATTCATGTTGATGGAAAAAAGGAATTCGCATTGGGACCTGGGCGAAAGGTAGTCTTAGTTGACACATTTGGGACCCTCGATGAGGACCGATGGTGGGATGCAGAAGCCTATGACCAAGGAGAATGTATCGAGTTGTCAAAAGAATCCGTTCGAACCCATTATATCGAGACTGGCCACCAGGCTTCACTCAAAGAGGCCCGTGATTCAGGAACTACTGAACCACCAATCCCAGCTCTTCCACAAGAGGTCATTGACAAAACTGCAAAATTGTATGAATCTATGTATGAGCGGTTAACTTCGCAATCATTCTAGTTAGGAATGTGACCGCAATAACACGCCAACATCTCTTCGTTCAGCAGCACGAAGAATTGCAATGAGGTTACGGCTTACATCCCGCATCCCCCCGTCTAGAGCCTCTTCAGCAGCCACGCTCCAAGATCTTCCGGAAAGTGCCAAGCGCAGTTCCCGAACTTGCTCTTTGGTAAGGAAACCTCGAATGTCCAAGCCTGCATTGCCATTTTGGTAGCGTTCATGCCCGAGACAAGATGTTCCACAACGTTGAGACAACACCTCCAATAGAGCAATAATTGTTTCATATCCATCATTTCCATTTCTCTGGCGATTACTATTTGGGCGAATGAATTCATGCATGTAACTAATTAGCGAACCATCACCCCAAGGGAACCGTCCGATTTTTTCCCTCAATAATGGGTCAGCAATAGGCATTGGTGCCCCATCCTTCGATAATTCAATACATGTCGTGAATAGTAATGATGGGTCGTCCCAAGTAATGCCATCTCGAAGTTCTGGTTTGTCAATTCCTTGATTAATCAAACGAAGTCTCAAAACCTCATCCTTACTAACAAGTTCTACCCACTTCTTACTGTCTCCCACAGCATGTGCTTCAAGTGCAGTTAGTACAGCCTCAGCTCTCGCCCCATCACATGCGTCGAGCGTAATGAAGGGTGAAGTGCCACCTTCAAACTGTTCGAGGTCCATATTGTCCTGCCACCATGAGACCGTGATAAGCCCTTGGTTCTCACTTGTCTCCAAAAAATCTACTCATTCGGTCTTCTCGACTTTGACTCTTGTTCCCGTCTTCACCCATTTCATCACGTAATGATGCCAATCGCCCTGAGGCACTATCATCGCCTTCATCATCAATGTCAATGATTACCTCTTCAACAGGTACTTCTTCGATGGGTGCTTCAATAACTTCGACCATCGCATTCTCATCGAAAACGAATGAAAATTCATCTTCATCTTCAACATCCTCAATAGATTCTGTAACCGGATCAGCAATTTTTGGCAAAGGCTTGCCTTGATTATTTTTCTTTGACTGCTTCTGCGGTGCATTTTGATTAAACGCCCCAGCAAAGAATGCAATGATAAGCAAGACAGTCGCAACACCGATGCTGCCAAGGATATCACTTTGTTCAACGATGGGTTGAATATCCGCCTTGAATACTGCCGTCATCGTGTTATCATCAGGATTATCATCAATATCATATGGAGTATCACAACTCAGCGTTGCCTCAAGATTAATTCCATTTTCGATTCCAACTGGGTTATTGATGAAAACAACAGGTGCATAATCAGAACTAACAACATCTACAACACGGGTAGTAGACCAGTCTGATTTTTGACTGAGGCTTACTACTTCTATGCGGCATGTCACATCTGCTAAACGCTGATATTGCTCTCGTTGAATACTGATTGTTAAATCACCATCCTCAGAAGAAAAGGAATATATTCCTAGGTTCCAACCGCTGCTTCTTGAAGTTACAGAAATGGTGTAAGAATCGAGAATTCGTCCGTATGAGTCAATCACCATCACCTGAACATCCACCATGCCTGCTTGAGGAGTCCAATCGGAGACATTAATTTCGAAACTACCATTTTCATAGGCTCCAAGTTGTATTATGTCATTAATCAAATCAACACGCTCACCAGCATTGCTTAGAAGAACGATCGTTGCCCTAACAGATTCCTCCGAGGCAATTATCTGACACTCTCCAACAGTATCGGTAAGTGGTTGAAGTCCCAACTGAGCAAAGGCTGAATACTCAAGGTTACAATCAACTTCGACACTTGGAAGCATATATCCTGCCAAATATAGTGAAAGCATTTCACTTGAGTCGGTTGATGAAACGAGAATAACTTCATTTCGCTCACCACTTAACACGACAGAAACTGAATTCCCATCCAGTGTGAAGGTTTCATCACTAGTCAAATCCCCTTCACTCACATTCGAATTCAAGAGGATATGCACTTCGGACTGTGAAACACCGTGTGCTACAGGTGTAGAGCCAAATGCTAGAGTACCCTTCTCAACTTCGATATCATAAATTTGTAAACCGAGGGTAGGGTGAGTCACTTCAAGTGATACAAGGAATCTTTGCCCACTCCACCCTTCACTGGGTATGAGATTCAATGGTATTCCAATCAATTGATTAGGAGCAACGACCATTTGACTTGGCCCGTCAATGGTCCATCCACTTGGAAGACCCGAAACTCCGAGTTGAAGGACTGCCACATCATTGCCATTGTTTTCAACCCAAGCAGTAGGCATTCCACCATTATCATTGATTATCCAAACACCTCTGTGTTCAAGAGTGAGATTGGGTGCATCTCCGACTCTAACAGGTATTTCTTGAATTGTCGAACCAGAGCCGTCAGCATCACTGATTCGAATTTGGAGGATTCCAATTTCACCGGCAACTGCATTTTCCGGGGGGATTACAAATACAACAACAGAGGTTGATTGGAAGGGCTGGACAACATCGCCATGCTCAGGATAAGAGATGTTCCATCCTGCTCCGGCTTTAACTATATATGGCGCCCTAGGGGCATTTCCAAGTTGGTCAATTGTCAAAGAAACATTCTGGCCAGCAGGGTCGATGGTAAGCGAAGTATTCGCAAGATTGAATCTCCATCCTGACAGGTGTTCAACAGTGAAATTTAGACTAACAACTTCAATCAAAATACTTCCAGAATATATACCAAATTGCATGTGTGCTACCGTGTCAGCCCAAGAGGTTGAAGGAACTATGAACTCCAAATTGTAATTAGATGATTGGTTGACTTCAAGCATTTGACCTGTAAAAATTGGTGCATTCCATGGCGATGAGTCAAGGCCTGAAAAATCATAGGTGAATGTGGGAATAATACTCAAAGTATCATTAGCATTCCCTGTATTCATCGCTGTGAAATCAATGGAGACACTTTCATCAGGAGAAACCTGGTACTCTAGGCCTGAAGTGATGTTGATGTCCCAGCGGTGGTCCGGTTCTGCTTCGACCAGTAAAATGACAGAATCTTCAACTGATGTGTCTCCAAGAGAGGTCCAATGGAACTCCAATTCGAAAGGAGTCTGGGCTGGAACATCAGCACCCAAGGTAACTTCGACAGTTGAAATAGTGTAAGCCAGTGAGCCAAGTGTTCGCTGTTGCGAAGATATGAAATTAAAAGCGACAGTTGGAGATATATCTTCTCCGGGGATTGGATTTGCTTGAGCAGAAAGAAGGAATTCATCAACACCATTGCCCGGGTTTTCAAGGCGCAATAGGACATTTTGCGGCTCTGATACATTCATTGAGACACTTCCGCCAATTACGGATGGTAACGGCTCCAAGAGCGTGGCATTTGAACGGAAAATTTGCAGCACTTGGAGTGAGAATGTTAGATTACAATGGTCTTCGTTGGCATCAGGTGTTGAAAACACGTGCCTATAAGGGACGGTGTTTGAGGGTAGTTGAAGAGTGAGTGTACCAGTTGCAACTCCATTGCTGCTGCCGGATAGTTCGAGATTGGAACCGATTATCGTCAAGTCGCCAGTTGTCGACCATTGCCAATCTGTATGTATCATTTGGGCTTCAGCCATATTCCATTGAAGCATTCCACTTAGAGGAAGTTCAGATCCAATCTGCCACGAGAGTGTGGCGTTTGGAAGACTTCGCGCATGAACGGGGGAAACAACAGTAGAAACAGCAGTAAATTGAATCACCAAATCCTGACAAAGGGCTTCACTTCCACTTCCAATACAGAGCGTGAGCGTAGTTGATGTGGTTGAACCAAGGTTTACGGAACTAGGGACGTCAAGATGGGCGAATAATTCCATTTGTTCGGTTGGATTTATAGTTAGGGAAAATATTTCATCACCATCTGAATTATGGAGCGTTGGTGAACCTCCCCAAGAAGGTGCAGTCCAGTCAATGGATGTAGTTGATTCCTGTGCATTTCCAAGATTTTCAACCACCATCCAAGCCTTGGCAGTATCTTGAATTCGGCCATAACCATCACTCATTCCCAAACCACTTGGCCCAGTCACTGAAAGGCCACGTGTACGCAATACTTCGAGGGGCAATTGAATGGTAGTATGTATCGATGTATCTTCATTTAGGGTTAATGTGAAGTCGATGAAACTATTGTCATCACCTAATGCATCACTAGGAATTGTGACATCAAAACCAATAATTTCGGGACTGTTTGGTACTAGGTTTGGTTGGATATTGACGCCGTTTTGTAGGTTAAAATTCCAGCCAGATGGCAGCGCACTATCATCCCAAGTTAAACTCCATTCAGCCGTTCTTGAGCCAATTGCAATCAATTCAATCGAAACAGACTCTGTAGTTCCTGGTGAAATTCGAGGTGTTTCTATTGGCAGATCAATTCGAGCCACATAAGGTTCAACAATTACTAATTCTGCTGTAGCCATATTGTTATCTTCTCGAGCTTCAGAAATATTTCCGTTGATATCTAAAACCATCGTGACGTTATGTATGCCTAATTCAGCGGTAACTACTGCACTAAACGTAAGTGGCCCCCCTTCTCCAGATGGTGATACAGGTTCCACATCATCAAATCGCTCACGAGCGATTTCATTTCCGTTGAGATACAATACCACGTCAAGGTCATCATCATTTTCAATTGTTCCAATGTTAGAAAATTGGCCTGTGATTGTCACTTGTTGCCCTGGGTCCGGTTCAACGGGATTGAAACTGATGCCACGATTATCTGCAAGGGGTGCGAAGTCTGCTGCACTCTGAGAGACGAGCGTATCGCCCACCAAAATGTCAAGTGTACCATCACCATCCATATCCGCTACAGCAGGACCTGCCCACACTCTGTGAGGCATTGCCAAGGGTGAAGACCACGCACTATTGATATCTGCAGAAGCACCGGTTTCGCCATCGAAGGCCCAAAGCCGTTGACCAAATGCCACTAGAATCTCTGCCTCATCGTTTCCATCAATGTCCATCCATATTGGTGATGAGACGGCGATTTCATCGTTGTCAACACCATTTCCTCGTTGCAAGTCTCGAGTCCACTCTTTCAAAGGTGTAGAAAGGCTGATGTCATGACACCCAATCATTCCTTTCCTGCTGAGGGGGTTTGTGTTTGAATCACGGTACCATGTCACCCAACATAGACGGTCGTGAATTCCATCATCTGTTGTATCAACTGGAAGCGGCTGAGCATCAGCAAATCCATTCTGTGCTCGGAAATTAAAAATCTCATTTGTTGATGTTAATTCCATGCCGATAAACCGTGCACCATTGCCCGAAGTTTGACCATTGGAATCGGTTGGGACTGTAAGAATCATCTCAGGTGCATCATCATTGTCCAATTGAACGATAACTGGCCCTGGAAGACGTAGTCTGGGTGGGCCATCTCCATCTGAATCGGTTCCTTGAATTGCAACCCGTTCCCAATCAAGCGAGCCAGTAGCCCCATCAATTCTCCAAACCCACATGTTGCCTGAGTTTGAATCAATTGTAGTGAGTACAATAGCGGATGTAGAACTGTCAAGTGCTGCCCATGTGGGGTCTGATGGATGTGTTCCTCGGTCGAGTGAGATCTCCCAGTCTGCTTCTGAAGGGACACTTGTGGTCAATGCAAAGGAAAGAACGGTTGGGTCTTCTGTATTTTCATCAACTGCAGCGAGAACCAATTCGGGTGTCCCGTCCAATTGCAAGTCAGCAAGAAGTGGTTGGGTGACCGAGAGATGCCCAGAGTTTCTTGTAGGAAAGTGTGCACTGGTAATTCCTATTCGATAATTGCTATCGGTATAACTCCAGAGTTTTTCATTGGCATGGCCTGATTTTTGCCATCCGGATTCAGTACATGTTAATTCAGGTGACCAGAGTTCGACATGAAGTGAACTTGATGTATCATACACAACGATGATTTCGGGTTTTCCGTCATCATCGATGTCATGCACCATCGGTGTTGATCGAATATCCTTTGTTTCTCCTAAATTTACTTCCCAAGCAACCTTTGCTTCATCACCAGAAAGAATTGTGAGCAAACTTTCGATTCCATCTTTCGAAACAGTGACAGCAAATAATTCACCCATCCCGCATCTCTCTAAAGCTGCATTAGGTGCAGTGATGCTTTGAGAAAAATCAGCGATGATGGAACCATATGCATCTGCTCCATTTTCAAGACCAACCCAATTGACAGCAGGGCTATCAATCGTGCCGAAAATTGTCACATCATCTACACTCCCCTCACCAGGTCCACCATCTGGGCCATGAGGGGGCATCGTACCATTGTGAGTTGGAGTTCGTGCATATTGACCCCACGGTTGAGTGTCCCCAGTCCAGGACTCATTGTCATTTACAGGATAGATAATCGGTGATTTTTCTAATTGTGTCGATGTATTATAGCCGTTCAATAACATTGGTGAAATTGATGATAACAATAGCAGTAACAAAGGCAGAATTGCGCAGGCAAATTTGCCTGCACGATGCAACGATTTACTGGACATTATGTTGCAGGGGCCTCGGGGGGTTGTTATGGCTTATGGCGATGTGAGTAAAAAATCCATGATTATCGACCCTTTTTCTGTGGCGCAATGCGGGGTATTGCGAAAGATTTTCATGTTCATTAAACCCGAAGAAGGGCGAGTGCATTAAATAGGGGTCATCAGTGGCGAGAATGACTACGGTCGACTTCTCTCCCGAGGCACACGCCGGTGAAGGACGGAATGGGATTCCCCACTCCTTCTTTATCTGTGCTTTTTTGAGAACCGCTTAGAGGTGAACACAATGTATAAAATTGTTACAAAGGAAGACACGATTCGCATTCCAGCAGAGTACATGCGCAAGGGAGCATCCCTTAACGACCATATAGACCGTCTTTCTATGACTGCCTTCGAAGGTCGATTCGATGATGACAACCGATTTATTCTAGTCACCTCAAACCACGAACCTCTTGGCCGTGGGCGAATCATTCACGGTGACGGTGCAATCTATCAGCGTGTTCGATTTGACGCAGTATTGTTTTGCATGGATGATTACGAAGTTGTTGAAGGTGCAGTCTCTGAAGTCAATGAGTTCGGTGCATTCGTTCGTATTGGGCCAATGGAAGCATTGCTGCACAAGTCACAAATTATGGAAGACCAAGTTGAAGCAAATGTTGGAGCAGGTGTAATTCAAGGCCGCAAAACCGACCGTAGTATTGGCGTGGGCGACTCAGTACGTGCACGTATTGTATCCCTCTCTCCAGACACATCCGACCCTCGCCGTTCTAAGATTGGCTTGACCAGCAAGCAACCAGGACTTGGTTGCCATGACTGGCTTGGTGAAGATGATAAAAAAGAGGTGTGATGAATGGTAAAGATTCCTTTCGCATGCGGTGAATGTCACCTGATTCTTGAAGATGGAGTGGACATGTGCCCCCGCCATCCTGCTGCTAGAGTATCTTCAGAACATCAAGGCTATGTCATTATTATGAATCCAAATCGTTCGGAAATTGCCAAGCGATTGAAAATAGAGCAACCTGGAAAATATGCTCTCAAAGTAAGTATTCGTTGAAGGAGATGAAAATATGGAAATCGTATCACGTAAAGAAAACAAATTACTCAACCGAGTGGAAATAAATTTCCGCTGGCAACATGAAGGTAAAGCAACACCATCTCGCAAAGCAGTGATGGATCTTGTCAAGACCCTTGAACCTGGTTCAAACCCAGATTGCATTATAGTCAAGGAGTGCAATACACGATTCGGTCAACCATTGACCACAGGTATGGCGTTCATTTATTCGGATTCGGATTCGATGAAGGTTGAACCAAACTTCATTCACAAGCGACATGAACAATTCCGTTCTACATCGAGTGCACCTGCAAAGAAGGAAGAAGCAGCACCTGCAAAGGAAGAAGCAGCACCTGCAGAGGAAGAAGCAGCACCTGCCGAGGAAGAAGCAGCACCTGCCGAAGAAGAATCTACTGAAGAAGGAGGTGACCAGTGATGGGAGAAGGTCCTAAAGCTGGAGCAAAGTGGTCCAAGTATACTGTCGGTGAAGATGGTACACTCACTCGTAATGCTGAATTCTGTCCTCAATGCGGACCAGGTGTATTCCTTGCAGTCCACGCTGACCGCAAATCTTGTGGCCGTTGCGGACATACCGAAACCAATGCGTGAACTTTAGTTCACCATTGAGCGAAGGTCGACAAGAATTCCTTCGGGATTCCAATTTTCATGGTTCCAGCGAACACGTAGATTGCCATATGAATCAACAAGAACAACTCCGTTGGTATGTTCAATATCATAGTAGACCGTATGCCCCCTAGCAAGACTTGTGCTAGAGTTTGCCTCAGTTAGTATGACGCCGATAGAAAAATCCGTCCAAACATCTTCAATGAGTGACAGAGAATCTTCAGTATCGACCCTCGTTGTCAGATGTGGCCATGACACATTGTAATCCTCCATGTACTGTGAGAGTCCAAGCGGGCCATCTCTCCACGGGTCAACAGTAATTGAGACAAAGTGCACCCTTGAGCGTTCAATCTCAGTCAATTGAGATTCAATCCACTTCATGTCGGATGTGGTTGTCGGACAAACATCTGGGCAATTAACATAAATGAAACCAAAGATGGTTACATTTCCTTCAAGAATTGATGAATTGAACATAGTGTCGTTATTATCCTGCAACACAAAAGGGCGAAAAGTCTCTACAGAATTGATATCTTCTCCAAGGAATATGTCGATTTCAGAAGGGCTTAGACATCCTGCACTTACAGTCATTGAAACAAGAATAAGCACGAACAAATTTTTGTTCATGTAAAACCCTCATTTTTTGTTGCGGATTCCACGTATGAATACTATACCTATGACTACAAGAAGAACCCATGTCGAATCCCATAGCAACCCCTGTAGGTCATTATCGCTCTCCATCGAGTCAAAAAGTTCGGGCATATGCGAATAGAGTGTTTGCGCAGCATTGCCACCAGGTGGTCCAGGGGGGCCACCTCCGCCGCCACCTTGGCCATTTGATGGCTGAGCATCAAGGTCTGCCACACCATGGTAGCAAAGTAGGAAATATGGCATGCCAATCATTGGAACTTGATTTCCATCAGTATCCGTTACTAATTTTGTAGAACCAGATAAGGGTGTGCTGACATAGTGATATGTTCCCTCAGGATACTCAGGAGTTGGCCCCCACCGTCCATTACATTCATCCAAATCCCCTACGCCAGCAACATAGTTCCAATCATCGATACCATTGTAGCCTTGATCGCCATTTTCTTGAGTTCTTTCGACTTCATAAGAAGAGGTAATTGCTTTGATCCCACCACTTCCATCATTGCCATACATGCCATATATTGGATATCCATCAAATGCCCAACCAATGATTGGGCTGTGCTTACTATTATCCAATTTTGTCCAATCATAATCTGAAATTGTTTCACCTACTCCTGGCACCCAAGTTGAACACTGAGCATCATAATGATAGTGAAAATTATTTCCTGCTGAATGTGAAGTACAATATCCCAAAACGATGGGTTGTCTATCTTCATTAAAATATTTGAAATTCAAAGCAATTGCATCTCCGCCGGGTCCCTCTTCAACTCCGTAAATTGGCGCACCATTAACTGAAACTGCGACAGCCCCTCTATCAGGTGCACATTCCCAACGACCAGCAGATGCTGGACAATTTGATGTGTCGTGGCCACCACTTGTATCATTGACAGGGTTCAATGGAATATGCCATTCTAAATCAACCTCATCGGTACAGCAACCCATGGTTGACAAAAAATCATGATTTGGAATACCATTAGCATCTACTACCATTTCCCCATTTGTTGTAGTCACAGATACTTCACACTGGAACCAAGGACCAGAGCCACCTCCTCCAGCACTATTGACTCCATTTGTATTAGAGTTGTAAGAATTACCGTCGCCGTTGAAATCTTTCACCCAAGGGCCTTGACCATTTTGACACAACCAAGATTCCTCAGGTTCCCAATCAGGAACTGTACACCCATCAGCACCAACAACATCACCGATGGGTGTATTCGGGCATTGGTCCAATGCATCGTTAACCCCATCATTATCGCTGTCTTTTTGCTCATCAGAACACCCATCTACATCGACACTTTGTCCTTGTAGCGTATTTGGACATTGGTCGAGAACATTGTTCACTCCATCACTATCGTCGTCTTTTTGAGACTCAGAGCATCCATTGTTATCGACCGTTTCAGAATTTGGAGTATTTGGGCAAATATCTTTGTCATTCATAACGCCATCAGCATCATCGTCAGTTTCCGAATCTGAACATCCAGTAGCGTAGACAGGTTCACCTTCTGGTGT
>Ga0208407_1001100_pt1 | contig 12551 bp, 8 predicted proteins | sample ETNtaG_9_FD_185775 | JGI IMG/M metagenome (GOLD analysis project Ga0208407, IMG submission 185775) | Marine microbial and viral communities from oxygen minimum zone, Eastern Pacific Ocean - ETNP201406SV69 (SPAdes) (version 2) | ecosystem: Environmental > Aquatic > Marine > Oceanic ...
TAACGCCGCAATAACCGATATGATTACCATTTTTGTCTTTTGTGGGGGTTATTTTGATTGTACATGGAATCTCATGCCCATCTTTATGTAGAAAAACGGTGTCGCCCTCCCATTTCCCTTTTTCGACTGATTCTGCCAACCAATTAACAACATGACCGAGAACAATTTCGCCTGCGCTGAAATCACTTACCCTACTTTTGCCAATAATCTCATCTGCGCTAAAACCAAATAATTCCTGCGCACCTTCACTGAAAGTTTCAATTTTCCCATCCAGATCGCAAGTTATAACGCTTTTTAACTCATCATTCATTGTGAATTATCCTTTATTTTTGAATTAAATAAGGTGATAAATTTATATTTAATATATAATGAGTACACCAACAAAAAGAGTTGCCTTTCATACACTAGGATGTAAACTGAATTTTTCGGAGACATCATCCATTTCACGTGATTTTACTCATTCTGGTTACGAAAAAGTTGAGTTTAAGGATTTCGCGGATGTTTATGTTATAAACACATGTTCTGTTACTGAAAATGCAGATAAGGAGACGAAGAAACTGATCAGACGTACAAAGCGAATCAATCCCGATTCATTTATTGCCTTGATTGGTTGTTATGCTCAATTAAAACCCGGTGAACTAATAAGCTTGGATGGTGTAAATATGGTTGTCGGGGCTGAAGAAAAGTTCAATTTATTGGATCATTTAGACAAGATAGATCTTAGAACTAATAAGAACCTAATGTTGAACAGTGACATAAAAGAAACTAAAGCATTCAAGCCGTCTTACTCATATAATGATAGAACCCGATCATTTTTAAAGGTCCAAGATGGATGTGATTATCACTGTACTTTTTGTACAATACCTAGAGCGAGGGGAATTAGTAGAAGCGGAACAATTGAAAAAACCATGAAAATTGCAGAAAAAATAGCACAAACTGATTCGAAAGAAATTGTACTAACTGGAGTAAATATAGGTGACTTTGGTTCTGGATCTAGTGAATCATTTTTTGATTTAATTAAGAGAATGGATATGCTCAAGGGTATAGAGAGAATACGTATTTCATCAATAGAGCCAAATTTACTTTCAGATGAGATAATAAAATTCTGCTCTATTTCAGAGAAATTTATGCCTCACTTTCATGTGCCTCTTCAATCTGGATCAAATAAGATTCTTAGATCTATGGGCCGTAGATATAACAAGTCAGATTTTGCAAGTCGTATAAAAAAAATTAAATCATTGATACCAGAAGCATGTATTGGTGTAGATGTAATTGTTGGTTTTCCGACAGAAACAGAAAAAGATTTTATGGAGACATATGATTTAATTGATCAGCTAGAAATTTCATACCTACATGTTTTTACATATTCTGAAAGAGAGAAAACTAAAGCTTTACAATTAAAGCCAATTGTCTCTAGAGAGAAAAGAGCGGATCGGTCAAGAAGATTACATGAGTTATCTGATAAAAAAAGGGAGTTCTTTTATGATCGTTTTATTGGGGAAGCAAAGTATGCGTTATTTGAAAGTATAAAAAATGGTGATTTGGTTGGCCATACGGATAATTATATAAAAATACGTGTAAATGGGGATAAATCTCTGGTAAATACAATTCAAAAAGTAAATATTTTAGATAGAGAAAATGAATATATGAGAGGATATATATATTAATAATTTAATTTTTATTAATTTGATCAAGTATCCATAATATGTTGTTTTTCAATAACCAAATTATCAATTTTTAAATTCACTAGCAGGTGGACAAGTACAAACAAGGTTTCTATCTCCATATGCATTATCAATTCTTCCTACTGGAGGCCAATATTTATGATTCTTCAGATGGTTAGCTGGGTATGCTGCATTATTACGTGAATATGGATGTGTCCACTCATCTGAGGCTATACAAAGTGCGGTATGTGGAGCGTTTTTTAATAGATTATCATTCTGATTATATTCACCATCTGCTATTTTTTGTATTTCGTTTTTGATAGAAATCAGAGCTTCACAGAAACGATCTATCTCCTCTTTTGATTCACTCTCAGTAGGTTCTATCATCATTGTACCATTGACAGGCCAGGACATAGTTGGTGCGTGAAATCCATAATCCATTAATCTTTTTGCGATGTCTTCTTCGCTAATACCATATTGATTTTTTATTTCTCTTAGATCTATGATGAACTCATGAGCATTAAAACCATTATCTCCTTTAAATAGAACAGGATAATGAGACTCAAGTTTTTTAGCCATGTAATTTGCATTTAATATTGCAGTTTTAGTTGCCATACTAAGCCCATAAGAATTGAGCATAGCAATATAAGACCACGAAATGACAAGAATACTACTACTACCATAAGGTGCTGCTGATACAGCACTAATAGATTTATCATTAGATCCTTCTAGACTAACATGAGATGGTAAAAATTTTGACAGATGATTTTTGCATACAATTGGTCCCATACCTGGGCCTCCTCCTCCATGGGGAATGCAAAAAGTTTTGTGTAGGTTAATATGCATAATATCACCACCAAAATTACCGGGTTTACAAAGACCAACCATTGCATTTAAATTTGCTCCATCTATATAAACTTGGCCGCCATTATTATGCACTATATCACAAGCTTCTATTATATTTTTTTCAAACACTCCATGTGTTGATGGATAGGTTAACATAATCGCAGATAGGTCATTAGAATTCATCTTAGATTTTTTTCTAAGTTCGGGTATATTAATATTCCCATTACTATCGCATGAGATTATTTCTATTTTCATACCCGCCATGATTGCACTAGCTGGATTTGTACCATGAGCAGACTCTGGTACAAGACAAATATTGCGGTGACTATCACCATTATTTATATGATAGGCTCTAATTATAAGCAGCCCAGCATATTCTCCCTGTGCTCCTGAATTTGGTTGCATTGAGCAGGAATCAAAACCAGTTAATTTTGATAACCAGGAACTTAAATCATTAATTAATCTAGAATATCCTTTAGCTTGTTCTAGAGGTACGAATGGATGAATATCAGAAAATTTGGACCAAGTTACAGGGATCATCTCTGTAGTAGCATTTAATTTCATTGTACAAGATCCTAATGGAATCATACTATTATTTAGTGAGAGGTCTTTTGCTTCAAGGCGATGAATATATCTGAGTATTTCTGTTTCTGAATGATATTTGTTAAATATTGCATGATCTAAGAAAGCGATTTGTCTTTTAAGGCTTTCAGGTAAAATAAATATATTATCTTCCTCTATTAATTTTGAATTAAATATATTACATATTGTTAATATGTCATCATTAGTTGTGGTTTCATCAATAGATATCCCTAAACTCCCATCTTCAAATTTTCTAAAATTAATTTTTTCTTTATTTGCTTTATCTTCCCAATCATTGTTGGGAATAATTCTAATCGTATCAAAAAAATGATTATAAAAAATCTTAATCCCTTTATTATTTAATGATGCCGCAAGTTTTGAAGATAGATTTTGTATTTTTTTTGCGATAGCTTTTATATTATTTGGACCGTGATATACTGCATACATTGATGAAATAATCGCTAGTAAAACCTGAGACGTACATATATTAGATGTTGCTTTTTCTCGGCGAATATGTTGTTCTCTAGTTTGGAGAGCCATCCTCAAAGCACGATTATTATGCACATCATTTGAAACGCCAATTATTCTTCCAGGTATTTTTCTTTTAAAATATTCTGATGTTGCGAAAAATGCAGCATGTGGTCCCCCATAGCCCATTGGGACACCAAATCTTTGTGTATTTCCTACAGCAACATCAGCTCCCATTTCCCCAGGAGTTTTAAGTATACTCAATGCTAATAAATCTGTGGCTAAGCAGGTATATATCTTATAATCTTTAGCTTTCTTTATCAGTTCAGTATAGTCAACGACATTCCCGTCTGTTGTTGGATACTGTAATAATATCCCAAAGATTTTTTCATTTATATCGAACGTATGTTCGTACTCTATAATTAATTTTATGCCCAAGGGTTCAGCTCTTGTTTTAAGTACGTCAATTGTTTGGGGGTGACAATTTTTTGAAATAAAAAAACACTTTTTATCTGGTTCTTTTGTCGTATTATAAAACATAGTCATTGCTTCTGCCGCCGCAGTGCTTTCATCGAGGAGTGATGCATTTGAAAGCGGTAAACCAGTGGAACTTGTAACCATAGTCTGAAAATTCAATAATGCTTCAAGCCGACCTTGACTAATTTCTGCTTGATAAGGAGTATATTGTGTATACCAGCCAGGGTTTTCAAGGATATTTCTTTTTATTACGTTAGGAACTAATGTGCCATAATACCCCATTCCGATATATGATTTATATAATAGATTTTGATTTGAATATTTTTTTAACTCAGCAATGACTTCATTTTCAGATAAGTTCTTTTCAATTAGATTTTCACTCGCTGGAGACAATATGTTTTCTGGAATAACTTTTTCAATAAGCTTATCAAGTGACTTAATGCCAAGGAAATTCAGCATTGTTTTTATATCTGATTTATTTATCCCAATATGGCGAGATAAAAACGCAGTCTCATTTTCTATCATGATAATTTGTGATTGTTGTTATAATTTTTTTCTAATGAATAGTCGGCTGAATTTATGTAGATATTTAACTCTGTTTTAGTATAATATAATTCCAAAATTAAAATTTCAGATATAATCATTAATTAGATAAATTTAGAGGCTAGAATGGTATAATAATTTTAATTAATTGAAATATTACAATAATAATATATCCTTAACTGGAAAACATAAACAGGGGCCAGAATGTCAATAACAAACTTAGTTGAATTGCAAGATATAGATTCCCAGTTAGATGATTTGAATGGCTTGCTAGGTGACCTTCCTAAAATGGTAGAGGAATTAAATGAACAAGAAAGTAGATTGATATCTAAGTTAGAAAAAGACAAGGTAAGATTGAAGGAGATTAATCTAGGTTTAAATAAATCCGAAACAGCTAATTCCGAAACACAAGAAAAAATAAACAAACTAACGGATCAATTATTTTTAGTCACAAATAATAAACAATATGATGCATTAACCAATGAGATTGATCATTTAAAAGAACAAAAAGACGAAAATGATTCTCATATAATATCATCTATGGATGAAAATGAAATATTAGAAAAAAATATAAGTGAAAATGAAACTTTACTTGAAGACTTAAAATCAGATTTAGATATTCGCCGAAAGAAACTAGAAACAGCGCTATCAGAAACATCAGAAGAGAAAGCTGCACTTGAAAAATCACGTGAGAAACAGATTTCAAAAATTGATTCTAGTACTATTCAAATTTACAAAAAAGTGATATCAGCTCGGTCAGGGATTGCGGTTGTTTCTCTTTCAGGTGATTCATGTGGTGGATGTGGTGCTGCCTTACCTATCCAAATGGCCTCAGAGATAAGAGCTTCGCATACACACAGATGTGATAATTGCGGACGATTTGTTTATAGTAAGAAAAATTAATTATATTTATTGAGCTAGTTGGATGATTGCTCTATAATGATATATAATATCATATATAGAGAGGAAAGTCCGAGCACCGCAGGACAAGGAGCCTTGTAACGCAGGGAATCCGTGAGGATATGGAAAGTGCAGCAGAAAATAGACCGCCTATTATAATAGGTAAGGGTGAAAAGGTGGTGTAAGAGACCACCAGCCATTCTTTAAATAGATTGAGCTTGTAAACCCCTCCTGGTGCAAGATCGAATAGGTTCAGAGATGTTGTCCGCATCATATGATGAACGGGTAGATCGCTCCAGCTTACTGGTAACAGTAAGCGCAGACAAATGATCATCAAACCCATTGGGTGAACAAGACTCGGCTTATAGACTAGCTCAAAAAAATATTAATAGAGAAATGATCAATGGCTAAAAAATCTAAATTATTATTACCCAATATAGAAAAACTATCATTTATCAACAATAATTGGAAACAAATTGGTATTATTTTCTGTCTTATAATCTTGATATCATTCTTATTCCCAAGAGGAGAAACGCTACAGTATTCATATAAATTGAATGATATCACTAGAGAGCCAATAATAGCACCATTTACGTTTCCTATACTTAAAACAGTAGATAATTATGAAATGGATAAGGAAGCTGAAAAAAAATCAGTTCCTTTTATTTTTAACAGAAGAAAAAATGTGGTTGATAATCAACTGTTAGAACTAGATAAATTTTTTAAATCTATAAATGATTTACGGTCTTCAATTTGGAGATATAACGAATCCAAACAGCTTTATTATGAACGTAAATATCATCTTACTTCTGAAAAAGCAAAAAATGAATTTATTGCTGATAGTACGAGCCTTGCTATTATTTCAGAAGTTTTTAATAAAGAGTACTCTTTTACAACTTCAAAGGATTCTTCTTGGAATAAATATCTAAATTCTGATAGCGACCCTAGAAAGCTCAAAGATTGGATTTCGCATAAGAATATTGTAAGCCAAATATGTAAAAACAGGTGGTCTGAGGGTATATATGATATATCGATAGATAGTATTATTAGCAATAAAGTAAAAGTTAATCAAGGTCAAGTTCCTATCATTTCAAAGAAACAGGATTTTAATAGCCTTGAGATTGCATGGACAAAAGCAAAAGAAGAATATATTAGTAAGGTTGATGTAGAAGATCCTTTTTCAGACATTGGGTATGATATTATTGTAGAGCATATGTCCCCAAATCTATTATATGATAGAGCTCTAACATTATCAAATCAGAAACTAAGTATAAAACAAGTGCCACGCAGTAAAGGAGTCGTTCTTGAAAGAGAATTAATTGTGGACGCTAATATTAGAATAACAGAAGATGTGCTTCAAAAATTAAATTCCTTATCATTTGCAATCGATAACAAAAATAAAGGTCGATCTTTGAATAATGTGTGGAATTATTTAGGGAGAGTAATTCTATTATCAATTGTGATATCGTTATTTTTTACATTTCTTTATATGTACAGAATAGATGTTTTTATAGACTGGAAAATGATTTTACTAATGTCTATAATTATATTGATTCAAATGTTGTTAGCATATTTGATAATTATATATTTTGAATTTTCAGAATATCTTATTCCCGTTACTGTTGGCGCAATGACATTGACGATACTATTTGATGCTAGAATTGGTTTTATGTCTACAGTTGCTGTATCCATACTAGTAGGCCTTATGATGGGTCAAAACATTGATTTTGTTATAACATCTCTATTTATTTCAACAGTTGGCGTATATAACATTCGTAAGCTAAGAAAAAGGAGTCAATTGTTTACAACTATGTTTGCTTTAATTGGGTCTAGTATAATGGTTATTATTGCACTTGGTCTTTTTAAAGAACAATCGTTATCTAAAATCTTTTTTGATCTACAATTATTAACGCTAAATAGCTTTTTGGCGCCGATTCTCACTTATGGGCTTATTGGACTAAGTGAAATGATATTTGAAATAACAACTGACCTCACATTAATAGAATTATTAGACTATGATAGGCCACTATTAAAAAGAGCTCAAAGAGAGACAAATGGTACTTTTAATCATAGCATTGTTGTTGGCAACCTTGCGGAAGCATGTGCAACTGCCATTGGTGCTCATTCGTTACTATGCAGAGTTGGCGCTTATTATCATGATATTGGTAAGATGATTAAACCAGATTATTTTATTGAAAACCAATACATAGCTGATAATAAGCACGATGTTTTAAAACCTACTATGAGTGCAAAGATCATTCGAAATCACGTCAATGATGGCTTGCAACTTGCGACAGAATATGGTTTACCTAAGATGGTATCTGATTTTATTCCTATGCATCATGGGACTACTAGAGTAGAATATTTTTATCAGCAAGCATTAGAAGAAGTTGGTGGAGACAAATCCAAAATTGATGAAAGTCAATTTAGATACCCTGGGCCAAAGCCAAATACAAAAGAAACAGGTATACTAATGATTTGTGAAGCTATAGAAGCTGCCGTAAGGTCAATAAAAGATCCCGACATAATGAAAATTGAGGCCATGATTGATAAAATAATTAAACAGCGTATTGATGATGATCAACTTAGTGAATGCCCATTGACTTTGGATGAATTAAATAAAATCAAGGGCACTGTTGATGGGAATACCGGTATGCTACATGTGCTTAGAGGGATTTATCATATTCGCATTGAATATCCAGATGATAAGTAATTAGAATTATTTGCTAATTTCTAATGAAAAAAATTAGTATTCATTCTAACCCAGAATACGATTATCCGAATAAAGATCTTTGCATATCAATAATTAAAAATATTTTTAAGTTCAACAAAATTAATTTATATGATATAAGTATAATATTTACTTCAGACATATTTGTTAGCGATTTAAAAAAGAAATTTTTTTCAAAAAATCAATGGACAGATGTTATTGCTTTTCCCCTGCATGATAATAAAGATACTAAAATAGAAGGAGATATTTATATTAGTATGCCAACTGCCAGAGATAATGCTGATAAATACAATGAGCCATATGAAAAAGAAGTAGCAAGATTAGTGATTCATGGTGTATTACATCTAATAGGATTTTATGACGATACGAAAAAGGGGAAAGACATTATGTCTAAAATTGAAGATCGATTGTTAAAAGAAACAAAATGGAAGGATTTATTTGAAAAATAATATAGATAAAAAAATTAAAATGAATTTTCAAAAACTAGTTAATATAATAAAAAAACTTAGAAGTTCAGATGGTTGCGATTGGGATAAATCACAAACAAGTGATTCTCTTTTACCATATTTTATTGAAGAAGTCTATGAGTTAATAGATAGTATTGATAAAAAAGATTATGAAAATAGTAAGGAAGAACTAGGCGATGTAATGTTGCATTTAATATTTCAATCGCAGATTGCTGCAGAAAAAGAAATCTTTACTATTAATGATGTGATTGAAAGTATCAACAAAAAATTGATTAATAGACATCCCCATGTTTTTTCCCATATAGAAAAACCAAATAGTAGCACAGCTAATAGAAATTGGGAGGCTCAAAAACAGTTGGAAAAAGATAGAGATTCAAGGATAGATGGTGTGCCAAATATTTTGCCATCTATTATTTTTTCTCAGAGAATTCAAGAAAAGGCTTCACATACTGGTTTTGACTGGGAAGATATTGAGGAAGTATGGAAAAAATTAGATGAAGAAATAGATGAATTGAGATTTGCTCAAAAAGAAAATAATATAAATAGAATTCGTGAGGAAATAGGAGACTTGTTATTCACTGTAATTAATCTTAGTCGATTTTTTGGTATATCTGCTGATAATGCATTAAGAGGGTCAAATAATAAATTTGTTAAGCGATTTCAGTTATTGGAAAAAAAAATATTTGACATGAACAAAGACATTAATGATTTTTCTCCAAATGAATTAGATGACTTATGGAAAGAAGCAAAAAAATATTAGTCTAATTACCCTGTATCGTAAGAACTACTTTTCGAGTTTTACAATTATTTCTATGCTCGCATAAGTATATCCCCTGCCATCTCCCTAAATTTAAATATCCGCTATTAATAGGTATTATTAATGAACTTCCTAATATAGATGATTTAATATGTGCGGGCATATCATCTTTGCCTTCAATTGTATGGGTATAATATTTTTCTCCTTCAGGAACCATATTATTTAAATGAGATTCAAAATCGATTCTAACACTTTGATCTGAGTTCTCATTTAAAGTTAATGATGCAGAAGTATGTTTTATAAATATGTGTAACAATCCTATTGAGATTTTTTTCATTTCGGGAATATTTTGAATTATTTCATTGGTAATAAGATGAAATCCTCTGGTTTTGTTTTTAATAATTATTTCTTTTTGTCCCCACATAAATAGTATCCTAAGGCTATGTTTTTTTTTCTTTTTTTCTAGCAGCAGGAAATAATATATTATTTAGAATTAGCCTATATCCAGGAGAGTTTCTATGCAATGATAGATCAGTAGGTGGATCACCAACAAAATGTTGATAATCTTCAGGATCGTGACCACCATAAAATGTATATGTTCCTTTTCCAAAATTACCATGGAGGTATTTTACCTGATCTGATGCTGGGTCTTCACCCATTATAATAACATGGTTTTTAATCATGTTTTTATTAAATCCAGTTGTTTGTCCCATAAATCCTTTTACAATGGGGACATGGTTCTGTGTTAGCATTGTTGGAACAGGATCATATTTAGCTGAAAATTCAAATAATGAAAAATAATCTGCCTCAGCGCCCTTAGTTATTGGATTATGGCTAGGAGGGTAATCTATATCAGAGAATTCATATATCATCGGGTCCGTATATATTTTATAGTTTGTGAATGCAAGAGATTTGGAGAAGTCGATTTTGTTAACAATATCTTTATCTATTGGTGTTCCATCAAATACACTGTGTACTCCATCAATATTTTCTAACGAAAGTGCTATATCATAAGAATCCGTAGCTGAACACATTGCAAATAAGAAACCACCATTGGAAATATAATTTTTTATGATTCTTGAAATAGCTTTTTTTTCTTCATGGACACTTTCCATTCCAAATTTTTTTGCCAAATTTTCGAATCTAGTTTTTTGTTCGATATACCATGGGGCATTGTGATAATTACGATAGAACTTTCCGTATTGTCCGGTAAAATCTTCATGATGCAAATGGAGCCAATCATATTTATCTAAAGTGTTATTAATAACTTCCTCATCCCATAGGGTTTCATAATCAACCTCTGCATAAGCGAGTGCAAGTGTTACCGCATCATCCCAAGGCTGTTTATTGGGTGGGGAATAAATTGCAATATTGGGAGCTTTTTCTAATAAAACGATATCCATATTATTTTCTTCAATTGTTGAATAAATATCTAATAATTCATCTCCAAGTTCTAAAAAGCTAACACCTCTTATTTTGCATTCAGCTTGTATAAAAGGATGATTATCAATTAGAAAAGACCCGCCTTGAAAATTAAGTAACCATTCAACATTAATATTTCTTTTTAGCACGTAGTATGCTATACCATATGCTTTTAAATGATCGTTTTGTGTTTGATCCATTGGAACCAATATTTTTTGGGAATGGATTAAACTAATGAATAAAATGAATGTTATAGTTATTCTTTTCATTTAAATTTTTTCAATATTATTTAATTTTCTTATATGGTATCTAATTGGCTCAGAATAAATTGAATCTGAGTGATCATTGATTATACGCATATAATACGCCAATGCTTTTTCAGTGTTATTATATATTTGTTCATATATTTGCCCTGACATAATAATACTTCTATCAGCAAAGATAGTATTTTCGATTGATTTGACTTGGCTAAGCGCTTGATCAAATTTTTTCAGTCTCATTAACACTGTCGCTCTTCTTAATGAAATTAATGGGGCTAGCTCTAAATCTTTATTATTTTTTATAATGTAATCTAATAGTTGACTTGCTTCAGATATTTTTCCTTGTTTCAAAAGATATTCAGATTTTAAAAACTCTATAAATGCTTTTTTACTAATTTCATCAACCTCACTATAATAATGATTTATAATATCTCTTACTTCCATTAAATCATTAAAAGTATTATTTGTTGGATTTATGGTTGAAAATATTTCATTAATTATCGTTAGAACTGTATCTGGCCTCCCTGAAAAAAGATGTGTCTCAACCAGTTTATTTTTTACCTCAGGCATTTTATATACACTATATATAGAATCTAAAAATGATATTGCCTCGCTGAAATTTCCTTTTGCTAGTAATACATCTCCAATGCGTAAAACAATTTTCTTTGTTAATTGTATAGGTGGATTCTGATATAGAGCAGTCATATATAAAGCAGCCGATTTATCAAAATCCCCAATAATTCTATATTGAATTTCAGCTAGTCTGAATTGCGCTTCTGTAATTAGTGAGGACTCGGGAATTGAAATCAATATGGAATCATAAATTGCCAAACTAGACTGTAAATTCTCAGGAGATATTTTTGAATAAAGCTGGAAAGCATCTTCGAAAAACATATTATCATCATAAAAAAATGGGATGATATCCTTTTCTTCAATTGGGGAAATCTGATCTTCAAAAGTTTTAGCTAATCCTAATAATGATTCTCCAACTTGGTATCCTTTTAAATCTTTTTTTAGAGCAAATTCATAGGCTTTAATGGAAAGTGAATACGATTCTTCTTTTCGTAAGCTGTTTGCAAAATCAAGCCACTTTTTTGCATTAAAGAATCCTTTATCTGCCCATTCTAGATAGGTATTATATGAGTTAAAATAGTCTCCATGTTTAAAGTAGTGGTCAGCTAAAGTAGGTAAGAGTATATCTGGATATTTAGCGCTTGTTTCTAATAATTTTAATTCTATTATGTCTTTTGCTTCACTATCATCGCTCATCATTAATATTCTTCTAGAAACAGTTGACCCTCTACCTGTGTTTGATAATAATGTTAGAATATATTCATCTATTGCTTTTTTATATTCTTTTCTTCTTTGATAATAACTACCTAATTCCTGGGCTAAAAAATCTTTACCAAAACTATCTCTTCCTTTTTTAATCAT
>Ga0208407_1001101_pt1 | contig 12549 bp, 20 predicted proteins | sample ETNtaG_9_FD_185775 | JGI IMG/M metagenome (GOLD analysis project Ga0208407, IMG submission 185775) | Marine microbial and viral communities from oxygen minimum zone, Eastern Pacific Ocean - ETNP201406SV69 (SPAdes) (version 2) | ecosystem: Environmental > Aquatic > Marine > Oceanic ...
TTCCTAAACGTGATGGAGAAATGGATTATACTTTTGCTAATATAGATAAAATCACTAGTGTTTTAGGTTGGGAACCGGAGGTTAATGTTATGGATTGGTTAAATGGACAAAAATAAATCAGCATTTAAACTAAAAGGAATTGGTCCTATCTATTATCTTAATCTTGATGGGCAACCTGAGAGACGGGAGTATATGGAGAATCAATTTAAGTATTGGGAAGTTGAAAACTATGAACGCATCCCTGCATATGATGGTAGAGAAGATGACCTGAGTGATATCATTAAAGGCATCTATCCTCCTATGATGACCTCTGGAGAGATTGGATGCACTACGTCCCATCTGAGGGCACTCAAGCACTATCTAGAGACCTCTGACAGTCCTTATGCTGTTGTTATGGAGGATGATTGTAGTTTGGATTTAGTTCGGTTTTGGAATTTTACTTGGGTTGATTTTTATTCACATATTCCTTATGACTGGGATGTAGTTCAGATAGCAATCATTTGTACAGGAGATATTCATGTTAGACTTCATAAGAGATTTGTGAATGATTTTTCTACTGCTTGTTATGTAATCAATAGACATCATGCAGAGAAGATTGTAAGACTTCATTGTCGTGGAGATAAGTATAAGTTAGATCAGGGTATGAAACCACGTCCTGTTGCTGATGATTTGATTTATAACTCAGGAAATACTTTTTCTATTCCTCTTCTTTTGTATAGGACAGAACTTGGGTCAAGTATTCATCCAGAGCATGTTGATGTTTTTCATAAGACTAATTATGCAGCACAAAGTAATTATTGGGAACAGCAAGGTTCCTCTATTAATATAAAAGAACAGATGGATTATGATCCTTATTTGGGTCGGGTAACCGAAAGTAGTAGTGCTCAAAACCAACCACCACAGGAAGGATAGGTAAAGATATTTGACAGATTACAAATTGTAAAGTATACTAAATAACTGAACGTAAACAAATGCCCTCGAAAGATCGTCAGGCAAATGTGATACGCTCAATAACACAGGCTTGTCGAGTCTGTTATCATCCGCAATAAATTTATTGCGAGACACTTAGGAAACAAAAATGTTTAAACCTCTAATCGCAGCTCTAGCAGCTGCACCTCTATTCGCTGGCGCTGCTTTTGCAGGTCCCTACGTTAACGTAGAAACCAACGCAGGCTGGACTGGCGACGACTACACGGGCGCTACTACAGATCTTCACGTTGGATTTGAAGGTGCTCTTGGCGATTCTGCTAGCTACTACGTACAGGGTGGCCCTGCTATCGTTGCTGTTGATGGTGTTGATACTGAAACTCAGTTCTCCGGTAAAGCCGGTCTTGGGTTTGGTATTGCCGAATCACTCAGTGCTTATGGCGAAGTTAGCTTCTTGACTGCTGATGACTCCGATGATCTTGGAGTTGGTGGTAAGTTGGGTGTTAAGTACAGCTTCTGATATTAAGTCAGATAATACACACAAGAGGGACTTTATGTCCCTCTTTTTTTATGCTATAATATAGTGCCAGAGAAATACTGGCTGCGGTAATCCCCTTTGGTAGGTTCAGGATTAGCGGCGATAGGAACCTACCACATTTCTATGTTAGAACAACTATGAAATACTTCATTCTATTATTTTTTCTTGCTTCTCCTGCTATTGCACAAGAAGAGGTGAGTCCATTTGAATCCTGTCTACAGGAGGTTCGCCTTAGAGGAGGTGATGCATGGGCAGCACGTAACAAAAGAATACCTACTGAGGATTGTTGTCCTTTTGAAGCAGCACCTGGTGAGGGTAGGTGGTGTGATGACGTTTAAGTGTGGTTGGATGAAGGAGAACTGGGAACTTTGGGCCGTTCCGGTTGCTCTTATGGGAGTGTTAATTTTTATTGGAACTTTGCATTCATATCAACACCAATATGGAAATGCTCATGGGAAATGTGAGCAAAAACTAACATAATAGGTATAAATACTTGTCTAAGATTGTTATTTGATATATAATATCGTAATGTTTCTTTACATAACAATGACTCAATCTTCGACAGCAGTAGTTACAACAGAAGAAGGTGGACGCCAGAATATGTTCGCCAAAGAGCCACAGGTAGAAGTAATGGATAAAGAATATGGTCCAGAAGCAGAGCTTCTTAATGGTCGTCTAGCAATGATTGGATGGGTGGCTGCTATTGGTGCCTATATAACAACAGGCCAAATCATCCCAGGTATTTTTTAGATGTCAGATTTACAACTGGCTTTGTTATTTCCTTATATTCCATTTCTAGGTTTGATCATTGCGTTTGTACTAGTAGAGTTAGTTACTGGTGGCAATGATGAAGACGATGATAATGGGCCAGATGATGGCATAATGATTCCCGCATATGTTCCCGCTTCTAATCCAGCATGACACAAACATTATTAATTTTTATGTCATTTTTGAACTTTATGTTCTATCCATTGGTCATAGCGACCATCATTGCTGTTATAATAGAACAGGTGATAAGGAGGTTTGCAGATTCAGATCCACAGTCTGTTGAGGATGCCCGTGATATTCGTATTTCTATGACTGTTAGAAAGTATCTTTATAGGCAAGCATGGATTGTTAATTTACTATGGTTATTGGGGTATGTGGTGCTTATGTTTATGAATAGACAAGCACCACAGCAAATGCCAGATATGATTTGGCAAGGATAGGTTGACAAAACTTAATATTTAATATATACTTCTGTTCTAAACATTTAACCAAATGATTTTTGAATTCTTATCGGCAGTGACTGTTGTTGCTCCACCTCCTTCTCCCACATGGAAGTGTGAAGGATGTACTCCTGATGAAAAGATTGCTTTAGCATATATTCAAGAGAAAACAAATATTACTGATAAAAATGCTCTTGCTACCATTATGGGTAACATTAAGCAAGAGAGTCAGTTTAAATCTAATATCTGTGAGGGTGGCGCAAGAGTTTCTTATAAGCAATGTTATAGTGGTGGATATGGTATAATCCAATGGACTACTGCTGGTCGTTATAGAAATCTTGGAAAGTTTTGTACGAACTATGGATGTGATCCTAGTTCATTAGATGGACAACTTCGTTATATGATTAATGAAAATATTTTCCAGACACAACTTCCTTATTTTGAAGGTAGTGGTATGACTGTTAGTTATTATATGAATGCTGCTTATCGTTGGTTAGGGTGGGGCATTCATGGTGCTAGAACTAACTATGCATATGATTACACAAAGAAATTTACTTTCTCATGACTACCTATTCAGATTCATTATTAAAAGCTACAGAGGATTGGAGATACTCTAATCCTAAAATGCAAGTTAGAGAGCAAGCATTAGGAATTCTTTTGAAGCGTTTTGGATCTGAGTTGAATGAAAATAATGAACCAAAGTATAGTAATCAATCCATTTATGAATGTGTTCATGATTGGGTTTCTCAAGGTAATATGAGAACAGATGGTATTATCAAATATTATCAAGCATATTATGCTACTAAATAAATTCACTCGTTAAAATAAAATGCAAAAATTAGTTAATGTACTTGCTGTTGCGTCTTTCGCTGTATCTGGTGCCGTTGTTGTTAGTGGCGTATATGTATATGTCAATCGCGATTCCATCATTGATGGAGTTAAATCTCAGGTTATGGAAGCAGTTACTGGATCTCTTGGAGGTGCTTTAGGTGGTGGACTTGGTGGATTGGGTGGTGGAGATGCGGAACTACCTATTGGTGGTGGTGCATTAGTTCCAGAGATGGGATCTGGTATTCCTAGTGGTGGTCTTAGTGCTGGTTCGGCTTCCGCTTTCCCTTTTTGATAAATGAAAAAAATATTACTGTCTCTCTTGGCAGGGGTCTCCATCACTGGATGCACTCCTGCTGCTGCTTCGTATGATCTGCAAGTAGAAGATCATTTTACGAATGGTTCAATGGGGTGCATGATGATGAGAGAATGCACTAAAGATGTTAAAGAAGTTACATCTATTAAAGATATTGAGGAATATCAGGAAACAGATCATAAACTTATTAAGAATGAATTTAATGATCTTGTAAAGGTATTAAATGAAGTTGGTGTTAATGTATATGTTGCACCCCAATATTATTTCTTAGTTGGTACAAGAGGTGTATATTATACTGCTGGTAATGATATCTTTTTGAACTCTTATTTGACAAAGCGTAGTAGTACTTTAATCTCTGTATTGAGACATGAGGGATGGCATACTGCTCAAGATTGTATGGCAGGTGAGATTGAAAATAATTTCCTTGCTATTGTATTACCGGAAGAAGATGTTCCTACTGTATTACAAAATCTTGTTAAAAATACATATGGTGATCCAGAGAGAAGAGGATCTATTGTTTGGGAAAAGGAAGCATACTGGGCAGGGCATACTGTAGGGATGACTCAGAAAGCACTTGAAGTATGTGCTGGAGGTAATATGTGGGAAACATATGAACCTACTCCATTAACAAAAGAATATCTTGTTAAGGAGGGTTATATTAAAGAGTGATACCTATTATTATTGAGGAACCAATTACTTGGGATAAAATTGAGGTTCCTCCTGCGATAGTAAGAGAGTGTGTTGATTTTACTCAGCAAGATTCATATAGTAAGGATAACACATCAAAACTTATCCTTTTAGATTGTTATTGGTTTAAGATGGGGTATTATAATGATGAAGGACTAATAAATATTACTCCTATTCCAGTAATACCTTATTATAAATAGCAAGAGTTGCTTTTTAATTTATGCCTGACGAAGTAAAGGAAGAAGTCAAAGCAGATATTCAGGAACCTGAAGAAACTGTAAAGAAAGATAAGAAGAAAGGTGCTTTAGGTAAATTAAAGGATAAGATTCTTCCTGATTCGGATGAACAGGCAGCAATCATCTCAACGATGGTTAGGATTACTGTGCTGGCATGGTCCGGTGGAATACTAACATTAAATTATGTTTCTATTCCTGGAATTCCACAACAAAAAATCGACCCGACGTTTATAGCCTCAGTTTTCACTGGAGTTTTAGCTAGCTTTGGTATTCAGACAGCATCTAAGAAGGGTGACGGCACCATGAAGATGGATAAGAATGGTCAACCTACTAATGGTGCGGTAACTAAGCAGGAGATGGAACAGATGATGACAAAGGCTAGTGCTGGTCCTGTTCAAACTATTAGAATCGAACAAGCTCCTTTAAAAATTGTTACTACTGGGGATAGTGAACCTCCCGTAAATCCTACTGTATGATATGATAAAATTATTTAAATTGATTGTAAGGTGGTTGGACATATCAGTTCATGAACCTTGGAAAAAAGATGAGGAAGAGTTGTAATGAATAAATTTATTCTGCCCGTATTGGCGGCGATGATACTGCTGGTCCCACAACCAGCAGACGCATGGAATCAAAGGAGACGGAATCCATGGGCAGATTTTGGAACTAACATAGCATTTCCTTTGGTCTTTACTATTATTCTGTGTGGTGGATTACACTACACTTGGCCTATTGAATATAAGGGAGAGCACAGGAACAAATAGAGTCTTGAAACACACATAATAATAGTTAATAATACCCATAAGAAAAATAAATAATGGTATAATAAGGGAAAGAGATTATCATGTCCCACTATACCGTTCAGTACTTAGACGAAACAAGGCATCATCAAACGATCTGCGAGTATGCAGAAGATGCTTTCCAAGCAAGAAATCAAGCAGTCCACGACGTACCATATCTTCATTCTCATCCCAGTTCAATTGATTGTATTCTGGTTGAAGGATCTCAATTCTGTGCTGTAGTATAATGATACTACAATTCGCGCACTTGATTAGTGCCCATACTATGCTTCTTCAAGCAGGAAGTGTACTGATGCTGGCACCTATCTTATTTTTCTGTAACGATTCACTACAAAATACACATAGATACCGAGGTCATTAAAATGGAAGAGATAGTTTGGGGTGTTATGTATGCCATGGGATTGTTATTGGCTGGTACGGGATTTGTTATTGTCTATATAATGAAGACAGCATACATTGAGATAAGTGATGAAAATCTTTCTAGTCCTTCCCTTTCTTCTTTTGACTCAGGCATTACCAGTTAATGCGGATAGGTTTACTCCTTCTTTATCGATATGGATAGACGAATATAGAGAGTGGGAGAGAAAACAGAATGAAACTGCTCCTAGTGATTCTCTGGAAGATGCATTGGGTAGCCTGGTAGAGAGTGATTCTATACATAGCGAAATGACGATTGAAAGAATAGAAAATGGACTGAGAATAAGGAGCACTATTTTTAGGGACTAGGGGTTCGTGACTAAATAGCGCAGATATGGTAGATTACAATGGGCGCTCTTCAACCACCAAGCAGAAAGAGTTGTTATAACTTTCGTGTGACGGAGATTAATAGAGTATTGGATGGAGATACGATTGATGTAACAATCGATCTTGGATTCGATCTATTCAAGAAAGAGAGAGTGAGAGTTGCAGGAGTCGATACCCCAGAGAAAAGAACTAGAAATCTTGAAGAAAAGGAACTTGGTATAGATGCTACTAACTGGTTGAAGAAAAAGTTAGAGGATACTATTGCAGGTGATGGAGATGAACTTACCATCAGAACTGAATTGGTAGGTGGTCAAGGTAAGTATGGTAGACTTTTAGGATGGTTATATATAAATGAAGAGACAGTTTCTCTTAACGAACAAATGATTGAAGAGGGATATGCTCATTCATATGATGGAGGAACCAAGGATATGAATCTTGAGGCACTTCGGGAGATTCGTAGAGCACATGGTACATTAGTGGAGGGATAACAATGACTAAAGAGATTACAATCAATGCCCCTGAGGGTGCTAAGATTGAAGGGTTACAAATTGAGCAGACTATATCTCAACCTCCTGATTTAAGTGTTGGACCTGTTACTGTTGGTGATGCGTCTGTATTGACTTGGACTAATGCTGGTATTGTAGTGGTACTTATTGCTGCTGTTGTTATTGGTAAGAAATTAATTTCTAAATAATGGACTTACAAAAGATTGCTACTTATGGTTCAGCAGCAGCAGTTATTGGAACTGGTTCGGTAGTTGGTGGAAATGTTGCTCTTGATAGGGCTACTGGTGGACCTGAGAAAAGAATAGAAGCACAAGCAACAGAACTTAGAATGATTGTTAGGGAAGAAGTTCAGAATGCTTTAATGGAATCCTGGCCTAAGACAACAGGAGTTAGTCCTGGAGTAAAAGCAAAACCGACAGAAGATTATCGTAAGAATACTCCACCTAGAAAATGATTCCTAATATTGGTAATGTTGGTATTAGTAATGCTGTAATACCTAATGTGGGTATTGGTATAGTTGGTGTGAAGGGTATAGGTAATGTTAATACTATTTCCAGTAACTCAATAACAGTTGCTGATGCTAGGATATGGACTATTCGACCTCCTAATGTATATAATTTAGATCCCCCTGTGGTGGTTAATATAGGCAAACCTATTGTTAATATGCCTGGGTGTGTTAAACTTAATAAACAAAATACTGGAAGAGATCCTTCTAAGAATAAACAGTTAGTAAATGACGATCCAAAAGGTAATACAGTATTGTGTGATGGAGGAATGCCTTATTTCAATCCTCCAGAGTATCAATATGATAGATTAACTTGGCAAACTTTTTATGGAGATCAACCACAGGCAGGAGGAGTAGATACTGGTGATCCTCCTGCCCCTGTTACACCAGAGACTCCAGCACCACCTGTAACACCTCCTACATCTTCAGAGGATGTTCCTTGTCCTCCTCCTAATGCAAAACGTATAGGAGATCTTAATCAGGCAGGAAATGAAAGGGTTAAAGAATATGAATTACAACCAGACCCTGCTAATAGAGAGAATGAAATATGTGTAACCCTATGGGAACCTATTCCTTTTGTAGATAAGTATTTGCCTAGTGCTCAGATTGTAACTACTACTGCGGGAATTGCTGCCGTGGCAACGACATCGGCCCTCCTAGCAAAGCCGCTTGCGGACCTTCTCCTGAAGGTTGTGAAGCCTGCGGTGAAGAAAGTGATCGGTAAAGTGAAGTCTCTTCTTGGGAAGAAGGAGCCCGTACTGTCCCGGCAGGATAAGATACTTGCTCAACGGGAGAGGAACCGGGCTGTGATGGAGTTGCGTCGGGCTTTAAAAAAGTAGGGGTAGGAATACTATGGCTGTGGGGTGGTAGTTTTCCTCCAGGATTTACTACTACAACATCAGCACAGATAGCAGCATATGGACTTCTGGGGTGGAACATTATACCCTTTTGCATTAGCTCCCCGCAATTCTTGAGCCTGGCTATCTCAAAATCTAGCCTCTTGTTGGCAGTCAATTGTTTTTGTTGTTCTATTTGAGTAGCAGCAGCTTCCTTACAAAGTGATTGTAGTTTTCCATCCATAGGCCAAGATAGGGTAGCAGATAAACCTACGTTGAAATTTTGATTTGATTTCATATCAGTTCGGACAGGTTTATTCCATGCTACTTCTCCAGGACTGTCTGGGATACCATCAGGTCCATCTACTTCAACTTCAATTTGCATATCAGCACCATCTTCCCACCAACGATCTGCTTCACCATCTTCATTAGCATCATAGTTGGGATCATTTGGATCTGTTCTTACCCTATCATCATACCAAGGTTCCCAAGGATAGTTTTTTACTGTTACTGTCTGCTCTGTGGTACGACCTGTGAAGTCTTGATTATTATATTGTGGTTCTAGATAAAAATCTTCCCAAGGGTCTTTATATGATTTGCTATATTGAATATATGGGGTTGCATTAAAAGTAGGTCCTTGACAACTAATCTGATTCCCGTAGGTGTTAGTTATGTAAGGACCTTGTAAGACCTGGATGGCCTGATTGGTTACTGAGCCAGATGAGTTAGCTATTGGATTGGCAGTTGCACTAACTCCACCCACTCCTTGGGCAAGTGCTGCAGTTGGATTAGCAATGCTTAATAATGTTGCTATTGTGTAAAGGTACTTGTTGTGTCGGTTACGCTTTCTATTGTAGTTGTACGTTGTATGATTGTTTGATTGGTCATTCCTGGACCAGAATAGGATTGGGTGAACTGAAATGCCCCTCCCGGATCGGAAAGTGTGTAGCTTCCTGCGTTGCCCAGATCCAATGAGTCGAAGGAACTTGTTACTGATCCTGTTACTCCATCGGCTCCTGCTGTGGTTGCTGTTGCTGCACTCACATTTACCGTTGTTGAATTGACGTTGGGGTTGAGTGGTTGCCCATTGTTCTTCACTCCCACACCTGTTACTGAGTATTCCCATCCTGTCCTGTAATCAATTGAATTAATGGTCTCGGTCACGGTAGAGTTTGTCTCCGTATGGCTTGTCATCGAGCCCTGAGTAAAATTGGGCACGACTGGGACTGCTTTAGCAGCAGTCCCATAACCTAACAGCAATATTAAAGGTATTAACCTTTTCATAGTTGTTAGTCGATTGTAACTTCGGTCACGAATTGTCCTGTGGTTGTTGTACCTGCACCACCACCAACTGCCGTTACAAGATGAGCACTGGTCACAGTACCTGTACCTGTACCAGTACCAACAGCAGTAGATGTCTGGTTGGAGTATGCACTAACAGCACCTAAAGCAGGAGCAGTTGTTTGGATAGCATCGCCTTCAATAAATGATTGGCTAAAAGTAAAAGCACCACCGGCAGTTGTAGTTGTACCAACAGCAATAGAACCTTGTCCTACACCATCAGTTAGAGTACCAAGACCACCAACTTTATTATCAGCAGTGCCACCACCACCTATGTCCATAGTTATACCGGATCCAGAAACACCATACGTACTACCGATTCTAGAAACCTGAGTTGCAGCAGCATTGGTTTGTAGTTGAATACTAGATTGCATTCTTGATGTAATATCAGCACGGGCCGCTAAGGGAGTGGCTGCCATCGCTAGCATAATGAAAGGAAGAATCCTTTTCATATTTTAAGATAATATACCTAACGCTATTTAGTAAATAGATTTTTAATATCTTTGTTTTTTCTGGGATGATAAATATTTTTATAGAAAATATCTAGAATAATAGTGAATAGATACAGTAAAGCACTTAGAATTTTAAGTCCAAAGGGTCAAGTAGAGGACAAGCCCTTAATGGCTGTTAAGATTGTTAAGGGTGAACATTATAGTCGTCCTATAATGGAAAAGGAGATACGGGAATATATACAGAAAACTTTTAAGAAATCTAATCAATATAGGTATAGAAAAGATAATTGGTTAGAGACATTAGTAGAAGAAAAACAAACTGAATTTGATAGAAAAGAAATAGAGAAAGAGATTAAACTTCGTCGTCTATATGAACAGATGACAACGAAGGGTATGGTGGTAACTACGATTTCGGGTGAAGGAGAAACTGATTTAGATAGTCTTGATGGATCAGTAGAAGCATCTTATTCACCTTTATCTGGGGAGGATAGTGCATTTAGATATACTGCTCTTACGACTAGTGGAACAGGAAGTGGGAGTGATGGTGGATTTGATTTGGGACAAGATTACTTAGCATTCAATGGAGAGGGTAGTCCTAGATATGCTGCATTGGATGCAATAGATTCTACTGAGATTGATACTATGGTAATCACTGCTATTAGAGGTAATGATGAAAATGGTGGTGAAGATCCTGATGAACCGGGAGCAGAATTAGCAGTATGGTATCAGATTGGAGACGCATCACCAGTTAAAATAGGTACTATTATTCCTGTTGGTAGTGATGATAGTGGATTAAAGGACTGGTCACTTCATATTCCTCAGGAAGCAAGAAATGCTGCTACCAAGTTTATTCTACGTCAAGAAGAGCATTCAGGAGTTGGATTTGATAATTATGGTGTGACTGATATTAAATTTCAAAGAAGATCTCCTATGAATGTTTTTGTTTCTTTGGATAGTCCAGAAGCAGTTTCATTTATTAGAACTGGTGGTGATGAAGAAAAAGATAAGAAGAAAAAAGTACAAGACATATTAGATGGATCAGATGCATATCTTGAGAATCAATTTGGAGAGGATTTTCCTGGAACATCTCCAAGAGAAGTAGGACAAGAAGAACCACAACCAGGTATTGGAAAGTTTGAACCAGAAGTTATTGATTATGAAACCTGGAAGAATGAATTAGAAAATTCAGATGATCCTGAAGCAAAAAAAATATTAAAGGGTGATCCTAAGAAAACTTTTGATAAATTTGTGGATGATAATCCAGAATTAGCAGCACAGAGTGTATTGAATGATATATTAAATGGCAAATCAGTTGAGAATCAGTTAAGTCAACTTCCACAAGAAGTGCAGGATATTATTATTTCTAAAACAGTAGAAAGTATATTGATTGGTGAGGTTAATGTAGAGTTAAGTCAACTTCCACCAGAAGTGCAGGATGTTCTTATTACTAATCCTGAGTATATGACAAATGAGAGAATTGATAATCTTGTTAATGATGATAAGTTGTTGGGAGATATATTGGGTTCAATGTGGGAGAAGGATGAAAAATTATTTGATAGTGTAGCAACAGAAGTAGGTGAATTACCATACCATCAACAAGTAAAAGAATTAGAGAATATTCTATCTGGTACTAAGTATAAAGGTGATGAGGGATTTGTTGATTATGGAAGTAAATCTGGTCAGGTTTTATCTAATATGTCCCAGTTGGACAAAGATAGGTATGGTCCTCTATTAGAATTACAACAAGATTTCTATGGACCCAGAGATAGTGATGCCCCCTCAGATTGGAGGTGGAATTATGCATATGGAAGAGATTATGATTCAAAGACTGGAATGAGTATTACTCCTCCTAGTGCTAGTGGGAGTAATTATCATGACCTTCGGGATAAACAAAATGAATTAATGGCTGATTATTATTCATATTATAAGGCTGATGCTTTCTCTCATTCCAAAAATTATCCAGGTGCTGGTGAAAATGCAATAGAGACAAGAGAAGATTATCAAGAATATGAGAAATTATTTCAGGATTTTAAAGATCTTACTAAAAAACTTGGTGGAACTGCAAAATCAGAATGGGAGTATGAAATTACTGGAAAGAATTATACAGGACCAGAAGGAACATGGGAGAAGGCAAAGGCGGAGTGGAATATTTTATGGGATAAAGTATGGGCTAAACATGATAAAGCAGACAAAGAACATCGAGCGAATAAGAGTGCTGCTTTTGACAAATATCAAAAACTTAAAAAAGAAACAGATGCTAAGCAGAAAGAACATAATGAAAAGGTAGATGCACTTCGAGCAAGACTTGATGCAGAATATGAGAGGAATAAAGCAAAAATAGAAAAAGCAGTAGAAGGTTCAATGGATATATTCATGCAAGATTTTATGAAAATGTTTATTATGCAATACAGTGGAAACATTTCTTCTGATTATTCTTTCGGAGGTTCTGATTTACCTGATATTTTGCCATCCACTACTGCGGATGATTCTAAACCTAGTTCTGAACCTTGGAGTATGGATATTCAGGTAGGGGATGATAGGATTATTAAAACGGGTGAAGGACAATCAGGTACTACAGTTTTAGATACTCAGAGAGGGATTGGTAATACTAAACCACAGATCCCA
>Ga0208407_1001104_pt1 | contig 12519 bp, 6 predicted proteins | sample ETNtaG_9_FD_185775 | JGI IMG/M metagenome (GOLD analysis project Ga0208407, IMG submission 185775) | Marine microbial and viral communities from oxygen minimum zone, Eastern Pacific Ocean - ETNP201406SV69 (SPAdes) (version 2) | ecosystem: Environmental > Aquatic > Marine > Oceanic ...
TTTGGACACCTGACGATCCAAACAGCATCCCAGACGAGGACGTCAACACCCTGTCATTGGATTTCTACGGTGGTTTACTGATTGGCTCAGAGGTACAGAACTCCGGAGCAAACGCGAACGGAGGACTCGCCCGTTGGGACGGCTCAACATGGGACCTGCTTCCAACCAGCATTCCTGGTTGGAACAACGATCCCTTCGAGTTCTACGATGTCTCTAGCGATGCTAATGGAGTCTATGCCGGTACAAACAGGGGGGCATGCATGTGGAACTGGCCCGACCCAAGCAACCCCCAATCCCAATTCACCCTAGAGGACTGCTGGACATCAGGAGGCGGCGGTGGCGGAGGGGGGCAGGGCGATGGAATGCCTTCCAGATTCGTGATTTCGGTGGAACCAATCGGCTCAGACCTCCTCTACGCTGGGACAACCGAGGGGGCGGCTGTGATCAATACATCAAATGGAACCGTTGTGGAGGTCTGGACAGCTGGGGACGACACCGAGAGAGCACGTGTAGTCAAATTCGGCGAGACACTCTACCTCGGATTTGAGAACCTAGGAATCGCCCGATTCAACCTCACCTCCGGATCTTGGCTCACTCCGTGGGATGGCTCCCAGGGAATTCTCGGGGACGACGATGTCACCGTCATGATAGAGGGAAGGGAAGAGGGCACTTTGTGGGCTGGAGGAGACTTCGGACTCACCCTGATCGATTTGGTAAACGAAACGACACTGATTCAATGGGACCGAGGGGCTAACCAAGACGGACCAACGCTTCCAAACTACTCCCCAGCAGAGATTCTAATTGTTGAAGGGGTGATGTTCTACTCCCCTCAGAGAGGGCAACCATGGAACACCAGGGACGAGGTTACTAGAATCAACCTAGACAACAACTCTACCCTACAAACAATCGATGCCGGGCAACGCCTAGGATTCAACGGGGTCATCCACGGGATGAACCAAATCGGCGACGAGGTGTGGATCAGCGTCGTAGAGACCTCTGGATGGGGCGGTTCTGGGGACCCAGGCACAATTCTGAGATGGAACACCACATCGGATGGCTGGGAGGACGATCTCCAGACAATCGGAGACGTGGGCAGAGTAAATGCCCAATACTTGGGTGACTGCTTCCCACTAAACTCCTCATGCGAGATGTGGGTGGCATACGGCGACAACATCCTCAGGCGATTCTCCGCCTCAAACATGACTCTACTGGACCAATGGAACGATGTCGATGGAAGGATAAGGGGGATGGTTGAGTATCAAGGCGAGTACCTCTTCGCCAGCATGAATGGGATTCTCCGCTGGAATCCATCAAATGAGACATGGCAATCCTCGTGGCTACCTGGGGACGGACTACCTCCCGAATCGGAGCTAGACTTCTACTCCCTGAAAGTTGTTGGAGATGATCTCTGGACGGCATCAGGTTACGGAAACGATGGCCATGTGATGAGACTATCAGGAAACAACAGCAACTGGACGATATGGGATGTCGATACCAGTGACATCCCCGATGGGTACGGAGCAGACATTTTGCTTTGCCACGACATCGTCCACGTTGCAATCGGGTTCACCGCATGGCAATGGTGGGCAGTAGGAGGGGGAATCGCACGATTCGATCTAGGAGACCATGATGGGGATGGCATTTCAGAGGAGTGGATATCACCTATTACTAACGACAATTCAAACATGGCGGACAAGGATGTCCGAGCGCTAGCATGTGATGAAGAGAACGAAATTATGTACATAGGCTTCGATACTGACAACGTTGGAATCGATCGCTTCGACTACGCCGCTAACAATTTCCTCGACACACTAACTCCCGGGATGGGAGTTTCCGAGAACCCAGTCTTCCCGGGTGGAATGCTTTTCGACGAAGATCTCCTACTAGTCTCTCATTATGACGGCAACGGCGGGATTACTCGGGTTATCACCTCAGGCTCATCAGCAACCTCTGGACAGGTCATCGGCCTTGGAATGGACTCCTGTTCAATCGTCAGGGCACCGACGACCCTTAGGTCCTATGCCATTGGAAGGTCAGGGGACCTCTCTGGAATCAACAGGGTGGACAGACTAGACAGCACAGGTCTAATCGAGGGTGGGTTCGACGAATTGGTAGGCCTACCCTCGGGAGTCGTCCACGAGATGATATCCAACGAGACTCACGTTTGGGTAACGGTTGGCTCGTCTGAGTACTCATACCTCTCATCCACCGTACTACAGGGCGAGCTTCTCGACAATGGTTCGGTAAATTGGCAGTATGGATTTGATGCCCTCTCCGAATCCATCAATGAAATAATGCTAGTGGACCAGGAGATTTGGGCCACAACCGTTGGAAACGGACTATTCTCATTCAACCTCAGCCAGAAGGTAGTCCAGCAGACTCCACCTGCGTTACACAACCAGATGGACGGACTACTCCATGATGGCGAGAACATGTTCATCGGACTCATGGGCTGGGCTGGGAGCTCTGCAGGATTCCAGACATTCGATCCAGAGGCCCGCTCTTGGGGTCAAGGCAGCCTTCTGGCAGGCCTCCCCAGCAACATCGTCACAGACTTCGTGGAATACGGGGAGCACATCCTAGTCTCAACCCACGGGGGAATAGGCCTCTGGAACCTGACAAAGTACGATTGGGACGATCCAATTACCACGGTTGATGGGCTCCCGACACCAATCTCGAACCATTTATTCGTGCCACCAGCACCAATTCTTGGCAATGGGACCGTTCTCGTGGGTGGCCCAACGGGACTGATCGTCCTAGACCAGAACCTAGGAATCGTCGGGACAATCGGAAGGGCAGACGGATTGGTCGGTGACTTTGTTTCGGGCATTGTGTACGCCGACTCAGTCTCCAGGACTTTCAATGACACATCCACCGGTTCAACGATTACTCTGCATCACGACTCAGCTATTTTCATCTCGCATAACGGTCAAGGAGCAACCAGGCCGGGGGTCGCGGCATGGGACGTCTCAACGGACAGCTACAACGGCACATACAACATCGACATGATTCCCAGCAACGACGTCAGCGCCGTCGAAACAGATCTCTGGGGCGTCCACATAGCAACCTCGAACCAGCCTCTAGTGCACTGGAATGGAACTTCAATGGCCATGGAAGCCGGTCTTGGGGCAATTGACCTGCAGGGTTGGCCTATCACAGACCTCGCCTCCGATGGGACCCACCTTGCGGCGATATCAGCGAGCAAGATTAGCATCGTCAAGGCAACGGGAGACCACGATGTGGTCATGATCGGTGAGATGCCGGGTGCTTTGGCTGCAGATGCCGATGCGTGGATGGGGCTAGCCGTACTGGGAGAGGACGGACTACACATCTACAAACCGATGGAGACCCTTCGGGAGGTCCCGAGGGAGAATCAGAGGAGGGCATACCCCCTAAACGCAATTTTCGCAGATAGGACGCTTGACATTACAGATACCACGGGGCCAGGGATGTCCACCAATTTGGTCTCACACGAATCCCCGGTATCGATTCCAATAGATCAAAACCAAGCAAACTCCTCCGATTTGCTTCTTTATCCCGGTTCACTGACATTCTCTTCCCCTGTTAGGGGGTCTTGGGTCTGGGCCAAGTCAACCAACCTCAATTATACAGGCAGTTGGGACCTAGCAGCACTCGATCCCAGAATTGAGGAGTCTTTCCAGACCGCGATTTTCAACACCCCCCCTGGGTCCCTATCTTCGATAGTGCACCTCCAAATGCAATCCCCTCAGGATGGGAGAATAAAGATTCGAGTCTCCTATGACTGGGAGAGGCTAGAGGCGCCAACGGTGATGACGAGCCTATACGACCGTCCCAATGACGGAGGTGGAATCCTCCATGCATCGTGGCTTCCAGCCCAGGACTCGGCTTGGTCAGCATACAGGATTTACCTGTGGGACTCCACGGACAACCCGCAGTGGACTCCAACCAAGGAGGACCTCCCCAATCTACCTGCTTACCAGAGAATCCCCTATTGGTCCCAGACCACAGCAGTCTTCAGCACCGGAAACAGCAATGGCTCCGAGGTTCAACTCTCAGATCAGAGGCAATACAGAGTAGCAGTAGCCATTGAGTACCCTGACGGTAGCCTTGGAGACCCAATTTCGTGGGAAGGGAACGCAACCCCAACCGACGAGATCCCCACGCCTCCTGAATGGCTAGAAGTACAACCCGTCTCTGGCGGGACTCCCGGGACGGTTTCGGCGGAATGGTCAGCCTGTCAGGAACTCGATCCCCAATACACTCGTATTTGGGCCGTCCAGCAGGAGATATCCAATGCCTTTGCCCTATCGAACCCAATCGACTTCGCCTTCGCCGCCGGGAACTCTTCAGTCCTCGAGCTAGACGGCAATGTCCCCTACTGGTTTGCAATCGTCTGCGTGGACGAAGCCGGGCAATTCGATCCTGCAAATGCCACAGTGGTGGGGCCAGTTGTCACAGCAGGAGGGCTCAATGACGGCATAGCTCCGGTACCGATTACTGGCACCACCGTCAGTGACGCTCCCAACGATGAGGGGGGCAGGATAATCGTGACATGGGAACCTAACCAGGAGGAGGATTGCTCCTTCCACGTCATCTACATACTTCCTGCCTCGGGGTGGACCGCTCCGACATCAGTAGATGGATGGCCAGTAGCACAGTTCGTAACCGATTGCACCACCGACGAGGTCGTAATCGACTCAATCGGCAACTCGACACTCGAAAACGACGTGGTATACTGGATTGGAGTAGTGGCTGTTGACGACTGGGGCAATCAGAACGTCGACGAGGTACTAGTGGTTGAGACGACCAGCTACTCCGAGCTCGACTCCTCCGAATTCACCCCCCCAGAAATGGTCTCAGGATTGCAGGCATGGGACCATCCCGGTGATGACGGCACGGCAATCGACGTAAGTTGGGACAGGACAATGGCAGAAGACTTCAGTCACTACACGGTTTGGGCGTCAGACTTCCCTCTGAACGACCTGACCGACGTCAGCACCGCCTGCGAATCAAGCGGCGCATGCAACCTTGTTACTATCGACCAGAGGCAGATTGGGAACTCCCCGCGCCTCGAGGTGACCCTGTCTTCAGCTCTGTATGGGACAGAGGCCGATGAACTATCACCATCCCGGATTTCACCTGACGTGCCCCTCTACGTCACCGTCACGATCCACGATATAGCCGGGAACGCGATACTCTCAGACCTTAGCGACAACATGGCCCTAGTCACGCCCATAGACAACAGGGGCGACCTGTTCCCCCCAGATAGGGTTCCCTCACCAACCCTGGTGGACAGGGCCCCGGACTCAGGCGACGGAATCCTCGCCTCATTCCCACCAAGTCCCGAACCCGACATCGCCGAGTACCGGGTATTCGCAGTAGCCGGGGCTCCATTCGATAGCGCCGAGGGACTCGAACCGGCACTGGTTCTGGATAGGACCCATAGTGGGCAGTTCCTCCTGGAGGCACTGTCTAGCGGAGATGGTATTCAACCCGACATTCCGATGTGGGTTGCGGTGGTTTCAGTCGACACCTCCGGGAACGCGTGGCTCGACGACCTCGAGACTTCAATGATCAGTCCTGTAGATGAGAACTCGCAAGATCCCGGAATCCACCTCCCAGAGGTTTCTGAGGTCATGGCGTACTGGGATGCAACCGGATCCAGGATTGAGGTGCTATGGGCTGACTCGGAAGACCCGCAGGTGGAATCCTATACCGTTTTCGCGAGTACGATGCAATTCTCGGATACCAGAGATGCGATTATCGTGTCTTCCTCGGTTACCTCTAACGCTTCTTTCGACTCCATCGGTCCGACATCCGTCAGTTCCTCGACGCCATATTGGCTGTCAGTCGTTGCCTTCGATGGCGAAGTCCACAGGCTCTCCGTCGATTCGATTCGGGTCTATCCTCTATCTGAGCTAACTCCCGGCGGGTCCTCCGACGGCTCGGGGTCGGATGGCGAGTCTTGGTTCGACCAACTGGTTGACGGGGACCTAAACACCGTCATTATCATGGTTTCAGCGATCATGGTCATCCTCGGTGCCGCTCTGATAATCAGGCCCAGAGAGAAAACCGCTCCGCAGCCATGGGAGATGGGTACTCAGGAGGTCGAGATGGAGGAGGAGATGACAAGGGAAGCAATGGGAATCTCGGAAGAGGAGGAAATAGCCTCTAGCTCCATCCTAAGCCAATCTCAGAGCGAAGAGGGAGAACCGGATGAGGAATTCTCCGAGAACCCCATTGAAGAGCTTCCCGAGGGGGAGTGGCAAGGTCCCGATGTGTCTGTGGCAGATATACTCGAATCCGAGACGGAAGATATCAGCCTAGAGGGACTCAATGATCTAGCCGACGACCTCGATGAGGAAGAATCCGAGGACATCGACGTGACATTCTTGGACGACGTCCTTGATGAAGACTGATCCAGTGACGAGGACCGTAGCCTTGAAGGACAACACTCCTCTGGTCGGAACGAGAATCATGCCAGTATGCAGGATGTGCAAGCAGAACTATCCTCAGGCCCAATTCATCACCGGGAACGGGCCCAGATACCAGGTCTGCTCCCGTTGTGGAGTGGAGAATGGACTAGCCGACCCTGATGACACTCCCCAGTTCTACTCCGACGAGATCCTAAATGCCCGGCTATCGCTTTACACCAGGAGGCACCTGCCATGGGTTTCCGTCCTAATTGGATGGTTCCTCTTCCTCTCCATCGGCCGAGGAATAGAGCTCTGGTCAGGTCTCTTCTTCGGCGTTCTTGCGATTTCCTCACTAATCGTCCCAGTGTTACATTTCATGGGTGCTACTAGATTTCAGGCCGAGCTTTTGAGAATAACCCCTTGAAACTAGCACAGGAACCCTTGAAATACGTAACATGCCTCTCCGAAGCCAGAGGGAACAGAGGGTTCCCTGAGAAAGCCAGTGAGATTGGATGATGAGAAAAGGAGGAGTCAGGACAGAAATACGAGAGTTCGAGAAAACCGGAAATGGCGCTCAATACTGCGTTATAGAGGTGTTCGGACACGTGCCTAGACTCGCTCCTAGAAATCATCCTTTACTCGTTGGATTAATGGAAAATTAGGAAGTGAATTTACAATGCAAAATCAGAAAAAAGCTAGTGTGATAACAGCGCTGCTCCTAGTGCTCATGGCCGGTTCAACCGGTGTCGGAGCCGATGGATCAGACCCCCTGGACCCCTCAGATGGAGGAGCCGATTGGGACGGGGACGGATTGACCAACGCAGAGGAGCAGAGTGCTGGCACGGACATGAATAACCCAGATACCGACAACGATGGTATGCCAGACGGTTGGGAGGTCAACTACGGCCTCAACCCCAACTCTGCCAGCGACAGTGGGGCCGATCCCGATGGTGACGGCCTAAGCAACGCGGAAGAGTACGAAGCAGGGACCAATCCGAACTCGGCAGACACTGACGGCGATGGTACCAATGATGCTGACGACCCCTATCCAAACGACCCCAACGACGGAGCCGCATCGGATTCGGACGGCGACGGAATACCCGACGCATACGATCCCGACTTCCAAGGTGAAGGATCCGGAGACGGCGGCACCGAAGGCGGTGGCGAAGGAGAGGACGGACAGGGCCAAGGTCAGGGTCAGGGTCAGGGCCAAGGACAGGGCCAAGGACAGGGCCAAGGACAGGGTCAGGGCCAAGGTCAAGGACAGGGCCAAGGACAGGGTCAGGGCCAAGGTCAAGGACAGGGCCAAGGACAGGGTCAGGGCCAAGGACAGGGTCAGGGCCAAGGTCAAGGACAGGGCCAAGGACAGGGCCAAGGACAGGGCCAAGGACAGGGTCAGGGCCAAGGTCAAGGACAGGGTCAGAATGGACAGGGCCAAGGCGGCCAAGGCCAGCAGGGCCAGGGCCAAGACGAGGGCTCACAGTCTGATCAGGATGGCCAGCAGGGCCAGGACAGCGATCCAGGCGAGCAAGGCAGCCAGCAGGACAACGGTCAGGGCCAGCAGCAGAACGGCGGCGAACAGAGCGGACAGCAGGGAGACCAAGAGAGCGGCGACGAGAACGGCAACAACCAGAACGGTCAGAACCAGCAGCAACAGGGTCAGACCCAGGGAGACAACCAAGGCGGTCAGGGATCTAGCTGCCATGGAGCGTCAGCAAGTCAGATTCTGGATAACCAGAGGGACAATGGAGACCTCGACAACGACGGTGACGGAATCCCAGACGAGCCTTACGACGTGGACGACGACAATGACGGAATCCCAGATGTAATGGAAGAGTCAGTCTTGGCATCGCTTGACCACGACAACGACGGAATCATGGACAAGGACGACGACGACGATGACGGTGACGGCATCGACGACCGTGAGGAAGTCAACGACGGCAATTCACTGACCTGCATCTACGACCACGACAACGATGGCCTTAGCGACAACATAGACTTCGACATCGACAACGACGGCATCGACAACTGGGAGGACGTCCTAGACTGCGATGACGACGGAGAAGAAGAGAGGCTAATCGACCTAGATGGCGACGGACTCGTCGATGTCGATGCTGCGAGAGACCACGACAACGACTGCATCAACGACGCTGACGACTCCGATGACGACAATGACAACATCCTAGATGTCGACGAGTTGGACGGGGAGTTCGGCACCTACAGGTACGATCACGACAACGACGGGCTCTGGGACAGCTACGACACGGACGACGACAACGACGGCCTGTCAGACTGGTTCGAGTTGAACGATGGTTGGGACACTACCGGCCAGTTCGATCACGACAACGATGGCATACCAGACTACACCGACGAGGACGATGACGGAGACGGAATCCCAGACTCGGAAGAGAACGACTTCGACCTGATTTGATCAGAAGTCGAATAACGAAGGCTGGCTGGAAGACCTGAGTCGTCCGGCTTCGGCCAGACGGTTGAGCGCGCGATCCAATCGCCTCTCTGAGAAGCCACGCTCCTCTTGGAGGAACGAGCGCATGCTCTCTTCCACTGCCCTCTGAGGCTCTGGAAGCGGGTCGTCGCCTACAGGGTGCTCCATGAAGAGGGACCTTATTCCCTCTAGGTCCTCTGGCAGTTCGAATCCCTTGGCCTCGGCAACGGCCTCCATAGTGCCATGCTTCTTCATCAGCTTCAAACCGGTCTTGGGACCGATGCCCCTGATCCCTGGATGGAAGTCTGTTCCCACCATTATCCCAAGGTCAACCAACTGCTCCCTGGTGATGCCGTGGCTCTCGAGCGTGTCGGAGAGGACAATCCTCTCTGCGCTCATCACTCGTCCGAACCTCCTAGTCCCATGGCTAGTCAGGTTCCTGACCATCACTGGTGATCCGTACAGGAGCGTGTCCCAGTCCTGGCTGGCAACTGCTGCCACATCGCCCCTGGAGCACATCACTGCAGCAGCCCCCTCTGCCTCCATGGGGGCCTCGACCCAGGAGACTCCCATCAGATCGAACAGATCCTTGGTCTCCTGGACCATCTCTGGCGTGTACTCAGCAGTCTGAGGCCCCAGCTTCTTTGCTGCTTCCATGTCACCCGTGTCAACCGCTGCCTCCCAACGGGAAACGGCTTCCATCTTCCTCTCCCTCCTCCCATCAAGGGTCTCCCTCTTGAGGTCGTGCGGCTTCCCATCGAATACGAAAACTGGATCTATCCCTTCTGAGATCATCACCGTGGCCCTATCTAGGAAACCCATCAGGTGCGCCACAGGCTTCCCGTCGAACGAGAGGGGCTTGCCATCGGGGCCAGTCATAGAAGTGATGAACTGGTAGGAATTCAGGAACACATCAATTGCCACCCTCTGCCCAGAAAGGTCACTCATCTCAATTGGCTCTGGTGAAACTAGGTCTCTCAGATTACAGCCCATACTCCGCGCCTCGCAACTATGGGTGGTGGTGGTAGTGGGGGCATATAGGGTTGAAGTCCAGAGAGCCCATCGGAGTAGGTATGGGAACACGAAGCTTGGTACTTCTAGGGAGTGGTTGGCACCCCCGTCTTTTCCGTGAGGAGTGCAGGGCACTTCTCGGACCGACTGAGACTCTACACCCCCGTCTGACCTTCGTCACACAGTCAGAATCAGTACTGGAGGGGATATCAGGGGCTTCCCTAGTCGACGACGTCATCCACTCGACTTCCAGGCTATGGGTCTACGAACAAGAGGTATCCGCAGCAGATGTCGCCACTTGCGTTCATGAATGGGCCGAGTCATTCCTTCCTACTGGGTCGTTCGCAGTCAGAGCAAGGAGGTTAGGCTCTGGAGTGTGCGGGCTCTCCCGCAGAGAGATAGAATCAGAGGTAGGAGCCAAGATATCTAGCGACCAGAGGCCAGTAGACCTGGAGAATCCCGAATCTGAGGTAGTTGTGATTCTCGCTGGACCCGGCGACTCCTCCGGTCACTGGGACGACGCCCAGCAGAACCCCCTAATCCTATGGGGGATCAGAGACGGGTCATTCCCGGGAACATACGTAGGCACATCACCCACGGATCGACCTTTCTTCAAGCCAGTAACCATGGATCCAAGACTAGCCCGTCTGATGGTATCTCTATCATTCTCGAGAGGCACTCCATCTGCTGTGGTCGATCCATTTTGCGGAACCGGTGGAATCGCCATCGAGGCATCCATGCTGGGCTTGGACGCGCTTGCTAGCGACCTCGATTCAAGAATGGTGGAGGGCACCATGGCAAACTTGGACTGGGCAGAGGGAAAGGGATCGTATAGGGTGGAAAGATGTCCTGCAGACTCGATTCACGAGGTCTGGGGCACTATCGAGGGATGCTCATTCGTATTCGACCCCCCCTACGGGAGGAACGCATGGACATCCGAGGACGGTCTGGATGTTTTCCTAGGCGCCCTGTCCTCAGCTAGGGAGATGTGCCCTGATGGAACCGTCTGCACGATGCTCCCAGCCAATCCCGACGCTCTGGATGGACCAATCTCCGACCAACTACAGGTAATGGGGCTGGACTGGGCTGAAATGAGGAGCAAGATATCCGAATCCGGCTGGGATGTTCATTCCGCTATCCCGGTAAGAGTCCACAAGAGCCTATCGAGGCTCGTGGTGCTCTGCCATCCGTCGGATTGAATATGGGTTGGCCGGGCTGACGAAAGCGTGGACCGTTAGGGTAGTCTGGATATCCTTCCGGCTTTCGGAGCCGGAGACGTGGGTTCGAATCCTGCACGGTCCGCCACTAAGTACGCTCATTCAATTCAGGTTTCTTAGAGAAAGCTCGATAGTGACTGAGTCTGGGATCGGGATCCTGAGGACCTTCCTCAAGGACTTCTCGTCCTTCGCGGTATTGGTCACTAGTTCCAGTAGTCGCTTGTGAATCCTCATCTCCCAGTGATCCCAAGTCTCCGCACCCTCTCCGTCAGGGCTCTTTCTGCAAGGAACTACCAGCCTGCGAGTTGGCAGGGGGATTGGTCCCCTTAGTTTGACACCGGTCTCATCTGAGATTGCCTTGATCTGCTGGCAGACTACGTCAACATCCCCGTGGTTGTCGCCGGTCAGCTTGATAGTCGTGACAACCGGCATTCACTTCACCAGTGTCTGATTACTTCTTCTCGATCTTCATGCAGACGCCAGCGGCAACGGTCTTGCCCATGTCTCTGATTGCGAAGCGAGACAACTCTGGGAACGTGTCCATCTGCTCGATTGCCATTGGCTTGGTAGGCGCGAACCTAACCAGAGCAGCATCCCCGGTCTTCAGGAAGGCTGGGTTAGCTTCCTTCGTCTTCGAGTTCTCAAGAAGCTCCACGAATCGGACTGCAACCTGTGCGGTGTGAGCGTGGAACACGGGGGTGTATCCGACGCCTATCGCCTTCGGGATGTCCATTAGCTGAACTTGGCCGACGAAAGTCTCGTCGTGCCTCACGAATGCAGGCGCGTTGTCCTGGTATCCAGCGACGTCTCCTCTTCGGATGTCGTTTGCAGCCAGTCCACGGACGTTGAACCCGACGTTGTCGCCTGGCTCTGCCTTCGCATGGCTTGTGTGGTGCATCTCGATGTCCTTCACCTCTGCAGCCTTCTGGCTGGGGTTGAAGATAACCGTCTTCCCTCTCTCGAGGACACCGGTCTCTACCTTGCCGACTGGGACGGTCCCAATTCCGCTGATCTTGTAGACATCTTGGATTGGTAGTCTGAGTGGCCTGTCTGTTGGCTTAGGGGGCATCTCGACAGCGTCGATAGCCTCGAACAGAGTAGGACCTTTGTACCAAGGCGTGTTTTCGCTCTTGTTGAAGACGTTGTCACCAGCTAGTGCGCTGCATGGAATGAAGGGTATGCTATCGATCTGAGCGCCGAAACCTGCCATTTTCAGTAGGCTGGAAACTTCCTCGACAGCGCTCTTGTACTTGTCCTCGGACCAGTCGACACCACTGATGTCCATCTTGTTGATGTTGACAATCAGTTCTTTGACTCCAAGCACCTTTGCTAGGAACGCGTGCTCCTTGGTCTGGGCGTTCACGCCGTCGTTTGCGGCTACGTTCAGGACCGCAGCGTCTGCCTGGCTGGTTCCTGTGATCATGTTCTTGACGAAGTCACGGTGACC
>Ga0208407_1001108_pt1 | contig 12475 bp, 12 predicted proteins | sample ETNtaG_9_FD_185775 | JGI IMG/M metagenome (GOLD analysis project Ga0208407, IMG submission 185775) | Marine microbial and viral communities from oxygen minimum zone, Eastern Pacific Ocean - ETNP201406SV69 (SPAdes) (version 2) | ecosystem: Environmental > Aquatic > Marine > Oceanic ...
TCATTATATTTAAAAAGTGCGACTTCAATTACAGGTGATGATGTAAAATTATCAGAACGACTTTCAATACCTTCTAATAAACTTAGAGGTTTTGAACGTGGTAAAGTGGGACCAAAAGATGGAGCTGATTTTATTGGCGGAAATTATATTACATCAATTAATCTACAAACATCAGTTCCAAAACTTTTTGAAAACTCACAAACTCTTGATGCTGTAATATTTTTTGATGCAGCAAATGTTTGGGGTGTTGACTATGATTCTTCTATTGCAGACGCAAGCGAAATTAGAAGCTCAATTGGTATAGGCATTGATTGGCTTACTGCTGTTGGTCCTTTAAGTTTTTCTTTAACAGAAGTAATTACTAAAAGTGATAATGATGTTGAAGAAAATTTTAGATTTAATTTGGGTACCACTTTTTAATGATATATTTACATAGATTAATTTTAATCATTTTTATTTCTTTTACTTTCATTAATTCAGCAATTAGTAAAGAAAATATAGCATTTGTTAATATTGATTATTTAATTAAAAATTCAAATATTGGTAAAAAATTTTTATCAGATATAAATAACAAAGATAAAGAAAATTTAGATAATTTAAAAAAAAAAAACAAAATTTTAGAAGAACTAGAGTCATCTATTAAAAAAAAGAAAAATATTATTTCAGAGGAAGCTTATAATAAAGAAGTAATTGAATTTAAAAAAAAATTTCAAGAATTTTCAAAAGAAAAGAATCAAATTGTAAAAAAATTTAATGATTATAAAAAAAGTGAATTACAAAATATTTTCAAACAAATAAATCCTATAATCAATAATTACATGAAGGAGAATTCTGTTAGTATATTATTTGATTCAAAAAATATTTTTATGGGCCTAAAAGATTTCAATTTAACAGAAGATTTATTAATAATAATTAATAAGGAGTTAAAGTAATTTTGCTTAGATTAAATAAAAAAGATATCATTGATTTACTTCCACATAGAGATCCTATGTTATTAATTGATGAACTTTATGATATAAAAAAACTTTTCTCGGCAACAGCTGTTGTAAATGTTAAAAAAGATAGTTTCTTTGTTCAAGGTCATTTCCCCGGTCAACCAGTTATGCCTGGTGTTCTGATAGTAGAGTCATTTGGCCAAGCAGCAGCAGCTTTAACCGCACATGGACTTGATAAATCTACTTACGATGATAAGTTAGTTTTTTTAATGGGAGTTGAAAAAGCCAGGTTTAGAAATCCTGTTATACCTGATTGTCAATTAATTTTAAAAATAGAAGCTATTAGATCACATGGAAAAGTTTGGAAATATAAAGGGGAAGCTTTTGTTGATGATAAAAAAATGGCTGATGCTATTTGGTCTGCTACAATTGTAGATAAGAAATAAACAGCAATAAATATTGATAACTCATTTTACTTTGCTTTGTTAAAAGCAATTATGCAAAATCCTTTTTTCAAAAATAATGGTCCATTTAATTTTTCAGACATTTTGAATATATTAAACTTAGATGTCGATTCTAATTACCAGGATCAAAAGATAACAGATATTAAAGATTTATTATCATCGGTAAAAAATGAAATTACTTTTTTTCATTCAAAAAAATACAAAGATATAGCTAAAAATACAAAAGCTTCTTTTTGCATAACAACTGATAACCTTAAAAATGAGTTAAATAAAGATTGTAAACCAATAATTGTTCATAATGTTTTAGTTTCTACATCTAAAGTTACAGAAAAATTTTATCCAGAATCTATAAATGACAATTTTGATGATACGGTAAATGATATTAAAGATACTAAATTTAAAGATATAGTAAAATTTGGTAAAAACGTTTTAATTGGTGAGAATGTTAAATTTGGTGATAAATGTTCAATTGGACACAATACTATTATCGAAAAAAATGTTTCTATCGGTAACAATTGCTCTATCGGGTCTAATACTATAATTAGAAATAGTTTTATAAAAGATAACGTAAAAATACTTGATAATTGTATAATTGGAAAACATGGTTTTGGATTCTTTCCCAATGATAATAAAAATTTAAGATATCCTCATATTGGTATTGTTATAATTCAAGATAACTGTGAGATTGGATGCGGTTGTACAATTGACAGAGGATCAATGTCTAATACAATTATTGGAAAAAATACTTATTTGGATAATCAAATACATATTGCGCACAATGTAAAAATTGGTGAAAACTCAATTATCGCAGGACAAGTTGGAATTGCTGGTAGCTCTATAATTGGAAACAGTGTCAAAATTGGTGGTCAAGCAGGAATTTCTGGTCATTTAAAAATTGGAAATAATGTTGAGATAGCTGGTGGCAGTGGAGTTATCAAAAGTATAGCAGATAATTCAAAAGTAATGGGTTATCCAGCTAAAAATATTAGGGAATTTTTGAAAGAAAATCAATGATACATAAATTAGCAATCATAGACCCAAAAGCAAAAATTAGTACAAATGTTAAAGTTGGACCTTATTCAATTATAGGACCTAATGTTGAAATAGGAGAAGGATCTGAAATTCAATCTCATGTTAGCATTATAGGAAATACCAAAATTGGTATAAATAATAAAATTTTTTCTTTTGCATCTATAGGAAATGACCCTCAAGATTTAAAATTCAATGGTGAAGAAACAAAATTAGAAATAGGTAATAATAATAAAATTAGAGAATATGTTACTATAAATCCAGGCACAAAAGGGGGCGGAGGATTAACAAAGGTTGGAAATAATTGTTTATTCATGGTTTCTTCACACATCGCACACGATTGTTTAGTTGGAAATAATGTAATTTTAGCAAATAATGTTCCTTTAGGCGGTCATGCAGAAATAGAAGATAATGTTATAATTGGTGGAAACTCTGCAGTTCAACAATTTACCAGAGTTGGTAGATCAGCTATGATTGGCGGAATGTGTGGAGTTGTAAGAGATATAATACCTTATGGAATAGCTCACGGAAATAGAAGTGTATTACAAGGTTTGAATTTAATAGGACTTAGAAGAAAAAATATTCCAAATAAAGAAATAATGATTTTAAGTGATGCCTATAAAGTAATATTTAAAAATGAAAATTTAACTGAAAATTTAAGTAAAGATTTTAAGAAAAATGAACTTGTATTAGAAGTAGTTAAATTTTTAGAAAAAGATAAAAAAAGGCCTATTTGCACACCATTTTCAAAATAAAATGATTGGATTATTTTTAGGAGATAGCGATTTTTCAGAAATTGTTCTTAAAAAATTAAAAAAATTAAAAAAAAAATATTTTATTATTGATTTTTCAAAGAATAATAAATTTAAAAAGGAAAAAAATTCTCACAGAATTAGTATTGGAAAGTTTGGAGAAATAATAAGATTAATTAAAGAAAAAAAATCTAAAAAAGTTTTATTTGCTGGAAAAATAGCTAAACCAAATTTTTCATCTTTAAGATTAGATTTACTAGGCATTTGTTATATGCCAAGTATAATTAGAGCAGCGAAGATAGGTGATGCCGCAATTATTAAAGTAATAATTAAAATTTTGGCAAATGAAGGAATTAAAGTAATTAGTTCTATATTCTTTAACCCTGAACTTTCATTAAAAAAAGGAAATTTTTCCAAAATAAAACCTACTAAACAGGATATTGTTTCAATTAAAAAGGGTAAGACTTATTTTAATAAAATCAATAATTTGGATCATATACAGGCTCTGGTTATTAAGGAGGGTAAAATTGTTGCTAAGGAAGGCAGAGAAGGTACAAAAAAAATGTTATCTAAATTGAAGATAAATTCTGACGGTATTTTGATTAAACTACCTAAAAGAAAACAAGACTTAAGAATGGATTTACCAACAATAGGCCTACAAACTTTAAAAGATATTAAAAAACATGGTTTAAGAGGTGTTGTCTTGAAGTCTAAAAGAAATGTTTTTTTAGATAAGAAAAAAGTAATTAGTTTTGCGAATAAAAACAAAATTTTTATTAATATTATATGAAGAAAATTTTTGTCTTAACAGGTGAACCTTCAGGAGATAAGATTGCCTCAACAGTTATTTCAAGACTGAAATTAGAATATCCTGATATTGAATATTTAGCAGTCGGAGGAACTCATTTAAAGAATTTAGGGATTAAATCTATTTTTGATTTAAAAGAAATTACATATCTTGGTTTTACAAGTGTTTTATTAAATATTTTTAAAATTAAATCTAAAATTAATAATACTGTTGATAAAATTATAAAATTCAATCCCGACATATTATTTAGTGTTGATAGCCCTGATTTTACATTGAGAGTCGCTGAAAGAGTAAAAAAAATTAACAAAAATATTAAAACAATTCACTATGTAGCTCCTCAGGTATGGGTATGGCGAAAAAATAGAGTTAAAAAAATTAAAAACTTTATCGACCATATACTTTTATTGTTTAATTTTGAAAAAAAATATTTCGATGAAGAAAATATTAAAAATACATTTGTTGGCCATCCATTAATTGAAAATAATAAAAATAATAAGACAATTATTGAAAGTATTTTACCCAAAGATAAAAAGATCATATCTTTATTTCCTGGTAGTCGTAAATCTGAAATTAATGTTTTATTACCAATATTAATTGATTTCATAACACTCATGAACAAAAGACATGATGATTATTTTTTTTATCTTCATGCTACCGATGAAAATAAAAATTTAATTTTAGAAAATATCAAGCAATCAAATATCGATAATTTAGATGTTGTTTCTGAAGAAAATATTAAATTAAAAGTTTTATCTAATTCTGTTTTTGCTGTTTCAAAATCTGGTACAGTTTCATTACAAATCTGTAACTCTAATATTCCCTCAATAATTATCTATAAGCTTAATTTTATTAACTTCATGATTTTTAAAATGTTAGTTAATGTAAAATTTGCAAATATTATAAATATAATCAATAACAAAGAAGTAATTCCAGAATTATTGCAAAAAGAATGTAATGCTGATGAAATATATAAATCTGTGATTTATTTCCTAAAAAATCCTAAATTAATTCAAAAACAATTAACTGAATGTTCTAAAACTTTAGATGGTATTAGATCTAAAACTTCGTCTGCAAGTGAAGCAAGTTCAATTTTATTAGAGTATCTTTCCTAGTCTTCGTTCAACGTCATTTTTTCCTAAAGATATAATAATATCATACAACCCTGGACCAAATTTAGATCCTGTGAGAGCTACCCTTAATGGTTGCCCCACACCTTTAAAATTTGTTTCATGTTTCTTTATTATTTCATTAACTATTGGTTCTAAATTTTCTTTAGTAAAGTCTTTTAATGAAGAAAGTTCATTTTTAAATTCAGATATTATTTTTTTTGCCTTATCATCAATTAATTCTAAATCATCTTCATTAAACTTCACTTCATCCATAATGATATATTTAGCGTTATTGAATATATCTTCTAAGGTTTTTGCTTTATTTTTTAAAAAAGATAATGATAATTTTATTTTTGTTTCTTTTTCATGATTTATTTTATCTTTATAAATTTCGCAGTAATTAACTAGATTTGTGTAAAGATCATTTTCATCAATAGTTTTGATATAGTGTTCGTTCATTGACAAAATACGGCTCATATCTAATTTCGATGGAGATTTACCAATTCCTTCTAAATTGAAACATTTGATGCTTTCTTCCAAGGTAAATATTTCCTTATCTTGGTAAGACCAACCAAGTCTAAGTAAATAATTCCTCAAAGCATCAGGCATAATTCCTATTTTAGAGTAATCATCTAAGGTTGAAGCGTTATCTCTTTTTGAAAGTTTTTTTCCTTCAATAGTGTGGATTAAGGGAATATGAGCAAATTGAGGTACTTCCCACTTCATAGCTAAATAAATTTGAATTTGTTTAAAAGTATTTATTTTGTGATCATCACCTCTAATAATATGTGTCATACACATTTGATGATCATCTACTGTAGCAGATAAATTATATGTTGGGGTTCCATCATTTCTTAAAATTATAAAATCTTCAATTGTGTTATTTTCAATTTCAATATCACCTTGTACCAAATCTTTAAGAATTGAACTTCCCTTAATTTTACTTTTAAATCTTATTACAGGGTTTACATTTTTTGGAGCTTCAGACTCTGGCACATCTCTCCATTTTCTATTATAAATATAAGGAAGTTTTTTTTGTCTAGCTCTTTTTTTTTGTTCTTCAATTTCTTCACTTGAGCAATAACATTTATATGCATTACCATTTTTAAGTAATTCATTAGCAACTTGTATATGATCATTAATTTTACTTGATTGAATGTATTCAACTCCATCATGTTCAATACCAAGCCATTTTAAAGAATTAATAATCTGTATTTTATGTTCATCTTTAGATCTTTCTTTATCAGTATCTTCTATTCTAAGATGAAAGGTTCCATTTTGATTTTTTGAAAATAACCAATTAAATAAAGCTGTTCTTACCCCACCAATATGAAGAGCGCCAGTAGGAGAGGGAGCAAAACGTGTTGCAACTTTAGACATTTGTGATGTTTAGACTATTTTTCTAGAAGTTTCTATATAAAGATACTAAAACGCCCTGAACTTTTACTCTATCTGGTCCAAAAATCTTAGTTTCATAGTTTCTATTGGCACTTTCAAGTGCAACAACTTTCCCTTTTTTACGAATTCTTTTTAGCATAGCTTCGTGTTCATCAATTAATGCTACGACTATTTTGCCATTATCTGCAGTATCAGTTCTTCTAATAATTACTGTGTCACCTTCATTAATACCTGCTTCTATCATAGAGTCACCTTGAACTTTTAATCCAAAGTAATCACCATTTTTTTCTAAATTACTTGGTAAAGGAATTCTTGATACTTCATTTTGAATTGCTTCTACAGGTGTACCAGCAGCTATTTTTCCAAGAACAGGAACCTCCATCTCATCAGAATTAATGTTTACTTCGTCTAAACCACCTTTAATTACACTCGGTGAAAAATTATTGTAAATATCATTTGCAGAAGCTGTTTCAGGTAATTTGATAACCTCTAATGCTCTCGCTTTATGCGCTAATCTTTTAATAAAACCTCTTTCTTCTAAAGCACTTATTAATCTATGAATTCCAGATTTTGACTTTAAATTTAAAGATTGTTTCATTTCCTCGTATGAAGGAGATACACCAGAACTTCTCAACTTCTTGTTGATAAATAAAAGCAGGTTTTTTTGTTTTTTTGTAAGCATAAGAACAAATATCGTACAAATAATGTTCTATAAAAGTTCTTCTAATATAACAATAGTAAAAAACACTAGTAAAATGTGGGTTTATTTAACTATAAAACTGAAAAAATTGAATTTTCTTCTAAATTTTTCAAAAGTGATTCACCAATTAAGAAAGTATTAATAGATGTTTTATTTTTTAAACCTAAAAGTTCTTCTTTTGTTTTGATACCACTTTCAGAGATAAGCGGCCCTTGGTGATTAGCTAACACATTATGAATATCGTAGGTTGTATTTATATCGGTTTTCAAAGTTTTTAAGTTTCTATTATTTATACCTATTAAAGCTTCTTTAAAGTTCAAAGCTTTTTTTGCTTCTTCAACAGTATGCACCTCAACAATAACAGACATATTATATTTCAAAGCTTCTTCATATAATTCGTTAGCTAAATCATCTGAAACACCAGCTAATATAATTAAAATTGCATCTGCTCCATAACTTTTAGCCAAAGGAATTTGAAACTTATCAATAAAAAAATCTTTACATAAAATTGGAAGTTTAATTTTGTCTTTTATTTTACTGATATGAATTAAGTTACCTAAGAAAAAATCTTCCTCAGTAAGAACTGATAAGCAAGTTACTTTATTATTTTCATATATTTTTGCAATTTCGACCGGGTTATAATCGTCAATGATAACTCCAGCTGAAGGACTCGCTTTTTTTATTTCTGCAATAATTGAACTTTTATTATTAATTAAATTATTTTGAATCTTATCTTTAAAATCAATAAATGAATTATTTTTATTAATGATTTCATTTAAAGATTCGACGTCTATAGATTTTTTCAATAAATCTATTTTCTCAATCTTTTTTTTGATTATTTTTTCAAGAATGTTCTCAGACATTTTGTATTTTTTTTAAATGTGAGTAGGGTTTACCTGACAATATAAATTCTCTTGAAAAATTATATGCATCTAAAAATTCAGTAAATTTTTCGCTTACTATTAAACCTGCTGCAGCATTTAAACAAACGGCTTTTGAAAAATCATTATCTTTACCTTTAAATATTTCAATCATTTTATTTGCATTGAACTTTGCATCATCACCTACAAGATTTTCAAATTTTTCAGCATTAATATTTAATAATTTTGGATCAACTGTAAATTCAGATATTTCACGATCTTTTAATTGCATAACATATGTTTTTGCATAAGGCGATATCTCGTCTAATCCATCTTCACTATTTACTATCCATGCAAATTTAATATTTAAATTTTTAAGACCTTCGGCAAAAATTTTTAATAATTTTTTATCAAAAACTCCAACAACTTGCCTTTCAACTAAAGCTGGATTGCTTAAAGGTCCAATCATATTAAAAATAGTTCTTTTACCTATTTTTTTTCTAACTGGTCCAACAAATCTCATTGCACTATGATAATTTGGCGCAAACATGAAACCAAAGTGATTATTGTTAATCTCTTTTTCTATATCAGTAGGCTCAAGGTCTATTTTAATATTTAATGCTTCAAGAACATCCCCAGATCCACATTTTGATGATACAGCTTTATTGCCATGTTTTGCTACTTTTGTACCCATACTTGCTAGTAATAGGGCAGAAGCAGTTGATATATTTAAAGTATTCATTCCGTCACCACCAGTACCACAAGTATCAACACAATTATCAACTTTCACCCTTTTAGATTTTTCTCTTAGAACATAAACACCCCCCGCTATTTCATCTGAAACTTCACCTTTTTCTGAAAGCAATGTTAAAAAATCATAAATTTCATCTTCACTTGCTTTTCCTGTCATCAATAATTCAAAAGCTGATTTGCTTTCTTCAAAACTTAGGTTTTGTTTTTTTTTGAGCTTTTCTAGAAATTGTTCCATGAATTAATTATTTATAAAGTTTTTTAATATTTTAATTCCTAATATAGTTTTAATACTTTCAGGATGAAATTGCACACCATGAATATCGTACTTCTTGTGTTGAACACCCATAATAAGACCCTCATTAGTTTCTGCTGTTATTTCTAAGTCATCAGATAATGATTTTTTCTCAATAATTAAGCTGTGATATCTAGTTGCTTCAAAGGTTTTAGGAAGATTTTTTAAGATCCCAATTCTTTTAGATTTTATTTTACTAGTTTTTCCGTGCATTAGTTGTTTTGCCTGAACGATTTTTGACCCAAAAACTTGACCTATGATTTGATGACCTAGACAGACACCAAGAAAAGGCAAGTCTCTATGAAGTTTTTTTAAGATATTCAAACAATTTCCTGATTGGTTCGGGTTACCAGGGCCAGGAGAGATAACAATTTTATCATATTTTTTTTTGATAATTTCCTTTGATGTAATTTGATCATTTCTCACAACATCTACTTTAGTTTTTAATGATGAAAGATAATGGTAAAGATTAAATGTGAAACTATCGTAATTATCTATTAATAATATTTTCATTATCTTAAAGCGTTAATCAAAGCTTTAGCTTTATTAACTGTTTCCTCATATTCATTAATTGGTTTACTATCTGCAACAATTCCAGCACCTGCTTGTACATAGAATTTATTATTTTTAGCAACAGCTGTTCTTAAGGCAATACAGGTATCAAATTCACCATTAGCTGAAAAATATCCTATACCCCCAGCATAAACTTTTCTTTTAGTGGTTTCTAATTCATCAATTATTTCCATTGCTCTTATTTTGGGAGCTCCAGAGACGGTTCCAGCAGGAAAACCTGCTAACATAGATTTAAATTTTGAAAACTTTTTATTATATTCTCCAATTACATTTGAAACTATGTGCATTACATGAGAGTATCTTTCAATAATAAAGCTTTCAGTGACTTTAACAGAATTAACTTTTGAAACTTTTCCAGCATCATTTCTTCCAAGATCTAAGAGCATTAAGTGTTCAGAGAGTTCTTTTTTATCTTTAAGTAGATCTTTTTCATAATATAGATCTTCTTTAACTGTTTTACCTCTAGGTCTTGTTCCAGCGATGGGTCTGACAGTAATTTTATTATCCCTTAACCTGACTAATATTTCGGGACTTGCACCAATGATCTGAAAATCATTAAAATTAAAGAAAAACATAAAGGGAGATGGGTTTGTAATTCTTAGTTTTTTATAAATGTCTAAAGGTTTTTTTGTTAATTTAGCCTCAAATCTTTGGCTTAAAACTACCTGAAAAATATCACCTAATTTAATATATTTTTTTGCTCTATCAACCATTTTGATGAATTTGTTTTTGGACGTATTAGATTTAACTTTTATTATTCTATTAATTTTTTTAAATGAATTGTCTGTAATTTTTATAGTTGATTGAATTAATAGTTTAGATAATTCAATTTTAATTTCTTCATATTTTTTTACATAGTTTTTAATTTTCTCATCATTAAAAACATTAACGATATAAAAAATTTCTTTTTTTAAATTATCATAAATTACAAGAGTCCTTGGTCTTAATAGTCTCACGTCAGGTAAATGAAGATCATTTTTACATTTATTAGGAATTTTTTCTATGTATCTAATTGAGTCGTAAGAGAAATAACCAGATATTAATGAACAAATTTTAGGTAGTTTTTTTGGTGTTTCAAATTTAAATTCTTCAATAATTTCTTCAATTAATTGATCAGGTTTATCTTTCAATTTAATTTTTTTTTTATTCTTAATTAAATAAGAATTATTATTATTAAATTCCCAAATTTTATCGGGATTTTTACCAAAGATAGTATACCGACCTTTTATTTTACCTTTCTCAACAGACTCAAATATAAAGCTATTTTTTTCAATAAGAAAGTTATCTATAAGATTAAGAACCTCATCATCATTTTTAACTTTTTTTGAAGTATAGATTATTTGATTTTTTTTGCTTCTGTGTCGAAACTTAAAATCTTTGAAGTTTCGATTAATCATCATTTGAAATAATTTTTAACTCTATCAATGGTTTTTTGATTTAGTTGGACATTATATTTTTTATTAAGTAATTGATCATATGAACCAAGAATACTTTTTCTGTTATATGTGTTTTGGTCTTGTACAAATTTAAGGTAGTTGTCATCATTTTCGTTATAAGGATTATTTTTTGAGTTAATAACTTTAACTAAATAAATTTCATTATCCTTATCACTAACTAACGTGAAAGAGTTAATAGGTAAGCTATATAATATCTTTACAGAATTTTCTTCAAATGTATCGTGATCGTTAATTGAATTTAGTGAAATATTCTTAAGATCGTTGGCAGCCATTTTATTAAATTTATTATTATCAAATTCTTTTTTTTGAATTTCTTCTAAAACACTTCTGTTAAGATCAAATTTACCTTTTTGATAAACCAATTCAGTTATATCATCTAGAGTAGTTTCGTCATTTAAGTCTGGTCCAAGATCATATTTATCAATTATAGAGTATAGTAAAAAATTATCACCATTTTCTATAATATCTAGTTTAGCTGACCTTTTTGAAAAAATTATATCTTCGTTATTTTTCTCTGTAGTTGAAGGAGTGAATTTATTAATTTCTGTAACGTTTACATTGATATTTTCAAGAATTGTTTCAAATGTATCACCTTGAGAAATTCTGTTTTCAATCTTATCAATTTCATTAAAAAAATCTTGATTAAATTCTTCTAATCCAATTAAATTTTTTGGGTTTAAAATTGCATATTTAAAGTCAATATATTCTCTTTTTAATTGATCTTTATTTTCTTCAACAAATTGTTCTATTTCCACATTTGTGTAACTATCTTTTACTTTATATTGATTAGACATTGCAACATATTCGATATCTAAAGTTTTATTTTGTTCTTTAAATTTTTTTTTAATTAAAAAATCTGGCGTTATTGTACCAGCACCAATTAAATCAAATAAATGTTTTTGAAGTTCTCGATTTTTAAGTTGAAACTCAAACATAGGAGCTGACATATTGTTTGTTAGTAGAAATTTTTCATATTTAGTTCTTTGAAAAACGTTATTCTCATCTTGAAAATTTTTATTTTCTTTTATTTTTTTTAAAATAGTTAATTCCGTTATTGAAAGATCAAAATCTATAACTTCTAAATCAATTAAAGTAGTTGAAATTAATCCTGATAACAATTCTTCAATTATATTTTTATCTAAGTTTTCTCTAATTGCTTGTTGTGAAATATTACTTTCATCAAGATAGTTCATGAAATCCTGTGTAGTTATATTGGTCTTATTTATCTTAGCAATATTGTTTTGATTATTGGTACTAAATCCTCCACCAAAACCTCCAAATCCAAACGCAATTACTATTACTGCTATTAAGATTACGCCACCTAATTTATTGCCACCAAAATTTT
>Ga0208407_1001114_pt1 | contig 12429 bp, 13 predicted proteins | sample ETNtaG_9_FD_185775 | JGI IMG/M metagenome (GOLD analysis project Ga0208407, IMG submission 185775) | Marine microbial and viral communities from oxygen minimum zone, Eastern Pacific Ocean - ETNP201406SV69 (SPAdes) (version 2) | ecosystem: Environmental > Aquatic > Marine > Oceanic ...
CAGATCGTCTCGGTAGGTTTAATATGTGATAAATTAATATACATTTAATGTAACATGACGAGTATTGAGACTAATGCAGAAAACACAGTACCGGTTTTTTATGATGGGTTTGTAAAACAATTATCTAATAATACAACTAATACAGGAAACACATCAAATACTTACGGCATTGCATCCGCGATTACAAACGCAGGTGAATTCTTTTTTATAGGCGATACTCATACTAATTCTAGAACAGTTCAGGTCAATAGAAGTGACGCAACAAATGCTTATTTTTCACAGAATAACGTAACTGGTGGTAGTCGTTGGTTAAATTTTTCTAAAACAAGTGTTGAAAATTTCGGTCGCGCCATAGATACAGACGTTTACGGTTCTAATGTTATTGTAGGAGGAAATAACCACGTATCAGTTTGGTCGCAACAAACAAGCTCAAATTCTTATACGGAAACTTGTTCTGTTTCCGACGGTTCTAACGACGATTTTGGATTTTCAGTTTCCTTAGCAAAGGAAACCAATTCGATATACGTCGTTGGCGATCCTGGTACGAAGAAAATTACGGTATACGAGGGATCTACATTAAAAGCTTCGAAAACTAAATCAGATGACAATTTTGGGTATTCCGTAGCTATAACCGGTGACAGTAAATTTATTGCCGTAGGCGCTCCTGGCCCTAGCTGGGGTAATAATGGAAATAGTGGATACCATGGGTGGGGTAATGGAAAAGTTTACATTTACGAGTACGACGGAAATACTACTCTAACGCAAAAAAAAGTAATTAATGGTAATTCAAATTCAACGTGTGGATACTCAGTTGCATTTTCAACAATAAACAATATATTAGCCGTAGGTTCACCTACAGAAAATCTTAATACTAACGACGGTAAAGGTGGATCAATAAGAGTATACCAAAAAAGTATAACGGATAATACCACATGGGACCAGATAGGTAATACTATAAACCATTCTAACGCGGCGGGTAACCTATTACACTTATCATACAACGGAAAACGTTTATGTTCGGCTTTAGAAAAGGGTCCATTTAAAAATACAGGTCAACGTCCAAGAACGTACCAAGTTTACGATTATAATAACAAGTACTGGGCAGTACACGAATACATTGAAGGTGAATTTGTAGATAATGTTTACGGACACCCAACGAGCATGTCACTAAATGGTCTTAAACTCGTACTTTCAGCGAAAATGGACGTTAATGACAGTATTGATAATAGTACATATGGTCAAAGAATAGGTAACAATGAATCGAGCCTAGTGGTACTACCATCAACTATAAAAATATATGGGAACACGACTATAGGTGGTACAATTTCGTGTAAAGATTTACTCGTAGGTGGAGGTGTTATTGCAGACGAAAAACACTCGGGTATGATCGTTTTTTCGGATACGACCGGTGACGAAGATAAAATTGCTAAGATAGTTAATCGAAAATACGACGGTGAATTATCTGGCAACGACGGTTCCGAACTCCTGATTATGAAAAACGGCGACGCTGTTGATAAACCAGATAGAATACGCGTATACGGGAACCAGGTTGTTTTACAAGGCGGCGGTTCGTTAACAGAAACCGATCCATATAACGAAGTTTTCGAAGATAGTTACGAGTTCATGTGTGATCCGGCCTTAACAGTTTCGAATACAAACGTGGTTAATGTTGGTTTAGATACAGGAACAGTTGATTTTATTGTAAAATATGAAAGTTCCGTTTTTAAAATAAACAATAAAACCGTTGAATTAAGGTTACATAAAGGTGTTACGTATAAATTTTATCAAAGTGATTCCAGTAATACAGGTCATAGGTTAAGATTTGTTAATAGATATCTTAATATGGATAATACAACATATGGTATTAGCCAAACACTTTATGGCACACCTGGATCTGGATCACTGAGTGCATATACCGAAGTTACTTTTACGAGCGACGCTCCAGCGACGGGTATAAAAATATTCGATTCGTTTGCAAATGATACGGGAACGAGTACTTATTCTTCATCTAATATAGATATAAGTATACCAAGTGCAAGACTTAACGTTACAGGTCATGCGTCTATTGATAATCTCAACGTTACAGGTGATGCGTCTATTGCTGAGTACATTAAACATTTAGGTGAATCAAATACACACTTCGGGTTTCCGCATAATGATGCTTTTATTATTACGACAAATGGAACCGAAAGATTAAGAGTTGACAGTTCTGGTAATATTGGTATAGGAACAAATTCACCCAACCACAAATTACATGTATTAGGTAACATATACGCATCTGGAAACGTTACTGCATATTCCGATTTGAGAAATAAGAAAAATCTTAAAATTATAGAAGATCCAGTTTCTAAAATAGAAAAAATAAATGGGTACACTTATGAAAAGGATAACATATCATACACAGGTTTAGTCGCACAGGAATTACTCGAAGTGTTACCAGAAGCTGTATCTGGAACAGAAAAAACTGGGTATGGTATAGCTTACGGGAACATGGCAGGTATATTTGTAGAATCTATAAAAGAACTTAACGCTAAAATAAAAACACTCGAAAACGAAATTAACTACCTCCGCCACCACCACCACCACCAGTGTTAATAGTTTTATTCACAAAACTACCCAAACTAATTTCACCGGATGAAGGTGTTGAACTTCCATCTGTAAAAGATATACTATATAACTCAGACATGCTATGAGGTTCTGTATCTTGAAGTATAGTGTTTAATATATTATATAAATCTGGTGAAGAACCAACCGACATTTATTTATATAATATAATATAATATAATATCATATCATATCATGACAAATATACCATATAGTCTTGGTAAAAAGATAGAAACGTGTAAAAGAGGTCCTATATACACGGATAAACCATGGAAAAGACCCACACAAGATATGTACAATATATGGTTAACAGAATTGAATAAGTATAGTACACCCGTAGATACAAACATGTATGTATGTGGTAAATTTATCGAAAATATAGAAGAAACATGGGACATAGACATCATACTCAGTGATCCATTATTATCCGAAAATGATACAGATAAATTATTAAAAATACGCGATTTTATGATATATGCTATGCAAATTGGTCACGACCTAGATTTATTCATTGATATGAAATGTTATATACCGTATAAAGAAGATGGTACTTTTTGGTATTCACCCGATGATTATATAGAAAATGGTAATATGAATTGTAAAATAATGTCAGTATTTACAGACACTATAGTGAACAATAAAACATTACGACGCGAACAAAATATAATTACATCCAAAGAATTGACTACAGATTTATATTTAATAGAACGAGAAGTTCCATCGAAAAAACATATCGAACGAATACAAAACAATATTAACTATTATGAACCCGTTTTCGTAAAACGTATTTAATTTACCATGCTGGAACAAACAGGATGGTAGATGGTTTACTATTCACTTTCTATTGGGAAGCGAATCCATGATCGCGAGTGCTATAACACCCGCGATAAAAAACATGACAACGTAATTACACTCGGTATCGTCATCACCTAGAAAACTTAATCGTTGTTTACGGTTCTTCGCCTGAGGTGACGGTTTTGATACCTCCTGACGCGGAAGAGGTCTCTCAATAGGTTCCTCATCTAAAGGACAATACCCTATCATTTATATTACGATCACAAATTAATTTCGACCGATTTTTTCTTCTTACCTCCACCCCGTTTTGATTTGGTCTGGGTAACTTTGACTTCACGCACTTCACCGTCGTCTTCCTTATTTTTTTCCTTGGACCCTTCTGTATCGGCCTCTGCAATATCCGAAACGTCATCCTCTATATCATCAATACCAATGGTCGTATTAGTAATCGGTGGTATATTCGTCGTACTCATGGGTGGTTGTGGAGGCATCATTATATTACCCATGAGACTCGAAATGTCTAGACCAGGACCTTGCATTTCACGCCTTCCATTTGCATCCGTGGTTTCGGCCTGTTGTTGTGACTTAGGAACCGTATTCTGAACTGCAGACATCATGTTTTGAACAAGTTCGGGGTTCTGTTTAATAACATCGTTCATATTTGGCATGACCGATTTAAACATGCTATTCGTTAAATGGAACATCATGGCCGATCCTCCAAGCATCATTATGAGCTTAACTTCGGGAGCAACGTGCATTTTCGTTCTATATTTTACGTATAACTCCTCGAAAACTTCATCGTAATCTTCGACGTTTTCCATGACGTTCTCGGACCAACCATCGAGTTGAATTTCGAACGGGTTATACTTTTTATTCAAAAACTCGAGGCCTGTAGTACATGCGACGAGCATACGTCTCGAAAACTTTATCGATTTATCGACGTCTATGCTATACGTAATACGTTTAACTTCAGTTCTAAGTTCGTCTATAGGTGAATATGCATTTAAACGTTTATTCACCGTAAACCCTTTTTTTTCTAATCGACCGAGTTTGTTTACGAGATCGGCCTTCTCCTCGTCTATAGTTTTATACCCTGGTGATGGTTTTTCATCTTCCATGTACCCACCACCGCCCATATCACCACCACTAGGTCCATAATCGTACCCCGGATCCTGTTCATCTGCGTATTCTCCATAATCGACGGGCTCTTCTGGTGGAGGAACCGACGGTGGATTTTGTTTATTCGGGTTCGCGAAAGAATCGATATCTTCCTGGAAAGATTGTGTTTGTGGCGGCGTAAACTGTGTTTGCATGTGTTTATGCATTTGCTTTTTCACAGGCTGAGGTCTCGGAATATCAATTTCAATCTCATTCATGAGTGCCTGTTCGTTATCGTCTAATTTCATAACGTTCGTATTAGTTCTATCGAGTATGATCTCACCGTCCATTAATCTTTATATTGAAACTATTCTAATTTCTTTAACGCACTTTATAAAAAAAATGTATGTTCAATACAAATGAAACTCAACTCTACAAACAAAAATACTCTCAAGGCGATCGCGATCGTCTTCTTGATTTTATGGGCATTCACATATTTGCGTACCAGCAAGTACCAGCCCGTCGATATCGAAACGTCCGACGAAGGTTCCCTCTTCGACCTCCCATCCACGGAAGAATGTCTCCAGGATTCGTACTACTCGGATAGCCGAGGTGGTGTTTGCGGCGGCCAAAAGTTGGTCTCGGCGCAAGCGGGGTACAAGATGAAGTAAAATCTCCAGTATATATAAATGGCTTTAGTGACTAGTCAATCCACTTTACCCGATTTCGAACACGAGTATCACACGGTTATCGTCGATAGTTTTGATGGTACAGCTACAAATAATGACGCCTTTTCAGTTTATCTACAAACACCGCTTAAAAATATAGTTCAAGCACAATTAATAACTGCAAATATAAGGCTCGCATCCGCTGAACGTGTGTGCCATATATCAATCGATGAACTCGATACGATTTTTACACAGCGTACATCCAATGTTGTTAATGGACAATCTAATTTTTCAGTATTAAATAAAAACTTCGGAACACTCGTTAAAACAGGTGATTATGATACTACCCACTTAGTCTTTAAAAATGAGTATCCCGTAATGCAACAGTACATTAATCCTATACGTAAACTCGATAGGTTAACAATAACTCTTAGAAGCGGAAACGCTGAAAGTTCCGTAATTGATAGTAGTGCAGATTCAATTTTCGTTTTTAGATTCGTTTGCAAAAAAAGAAATTTGCCCTACTAATTATTTCAGGGCGTCTCGTACGTATAATTTAAACCTCTTATTAATATAAATGTCTTCTGGTATTGTTCAACTCATAGCTATTGGTGCTCAAGACGAACACATTATGGGTAACCCGGAAATATCATTCTTTAACTCAACTTTTAAAAGACACTCTAATTTTTCACAATCCGTCGAAAAGCAAACGATACAGGGAGCTGTGAAAAATAATTCAATGTCATCAGTAAAATTCCCACGATCGGGTGATTTACTCGGATACACGTATCTCACGATCGATAATAATACGAAGGCGCTCGATCACCAAGATTGGACCGAACTTATCGATAACGTCGAACTCCTCATAGGAGGTCAGTTAATAGACACGCAAGACGCCGCGTTTACAGAAAAAATTGCCATTGATACGTTTGCAACAAACGTCTCGAAAAGCTCTAACGGTACACACCCAGGGGTAAGTGCACGTTCATACTTTTACCCCTTACGTTTCTTCTTTTGTGAAGGTCCACAGTGTGCCTTACCACTCGTCGCTTTACAATACCACGAAGTCGAAATACGTATTCACTGGGGTGCAAGTGCAGCTAATTATAATTTCGAGTGTTTTTCGAACTACTATTTCCTCGATAACGAGGAACGTGGGAACATGGTTTCGAGGAACCATAACCTTCTCATTACCCAAGTTCAAAAAAGTATACCATCAAACGGACTCGCCCAAGAACTTACATTTAACCATCCCATAAAGTACATCGCGTGTTCCGATACGTCAGTCGAAGGGGCATTGACGTCTCCAAACAATAAAGTTAAAATCGAAATTAACGGACTCGATTTAAGTAATTTCAGATTCGGAAAACCACACTTCATGGAAATTCCAAACTATTACCATACCCAATTTGTAACATCCCCCGATTTCTTTTTATACTGTTTTTGTCTTTCAACGAGTTCACTCCAGCCGACAGGAACGCTCAACTTTAGCCGATTAGACTCAGCAAAGATACACAGTGAAAGTGTAAATATAACAGACCCTATATATGCCGTAAACTATAATATTCTCAGGATCGAAAATGGTATGGCCGGTTTATCTTATGCAAATTAAAATACATACTTATATTAATATGGTTAAAAACATACCTACCATCGAACGGTCTACCAAAATCCGGTTTGGTAAACACGTTTCAGATAGTCAAGCTGAAAATACCATAGTTTTCAATGCTTCGAATACTGCAATTGCTGCGACGAATTCTGGGTCTATGTATATGGCACCTTTAAGGGTAGCGGAAATAGCGGGTTCTAACCTTATAGGTTACTCAGCGTCCACAAAAGAAGTTGTTGATTCGAGTGTTCCAACGACACTTTTAGGCGGTGTTACTTTACAATCAGCTACCGAAAATGGTAATACAACAGATAAATTTATAGGTTTTCAAAACACGGCGCCTACGCATGCTATATCTGTAGCCGATAAGGTTTTTATACACAATACAAATAGCATTGACCGAATTACTGTTGTAGGTAATGTTAATGCAAGTAAATATAAAACTACAACCAATAAAGTGTTAATACAAGATGATGAGACGGAAAAAATCCTGGTTTCGGGAAGAATACATAGTAGTGAATCAACGATTAGTAATTATATAGGTATAGCAAACACCGCACCCGCACACGCTATAAGTATAGGTACTCAAGGTCAAGTTCAAATGAATGTACCCACGGGTTCGATATACGCATTAGATACGGTCGGTAACGTAAACGCACTAAATTACCGAGGCGATTCGTATTACCTTTCGAACCTTACAATGGAGAATATTGTAAACCAAGGTAACGTTACATCCAATACGGTTCGGTTTTCAAACGCACACACGGGTATTTATACATTGAGTAACGTCGATGTTGGTGGTCATATATTTGTAAGAAATAGTTCTAGTGCGATATACGGTAAAATTGAGGGGGCTAATACAATTTCAGCGAGTACAATTACTACATCAACACCTATTGCAAATACCTATGGTGGTACAGGTCATTCTGCTTACGCACCAGGTACATTACTTTACGGTTCTTCTGATTATGCACTCACAAAACTCGAACCCGCTTCTGGAGATGTTAATAAGTATCTTAAACTCGGGGATAATAATATACCCGCATGGGCTGAAAACGTAGCGGCTAAAATTACAGCCGCAGATTCAACAGCAGATTCTGATTCACCAGTTCCGTTCATGAGTGCTGCGACGGGTAGTGCTGCTATATATTCAGATGCCGATGCTTTAAAGTACAACGCAAGTACAGGAACTTTATCATCTACTAAATTCAGTGGTATTTTTACTGGTGATGGTTCGAAAATTAGTAGTATTAACGCCTCTAATGTAGTACAAATTAACAGTAGTAATCTCTCACCAAGTGTTTTACCAATCGTACCCGAAACTAAAGGTGGTACTGGTCTAATAGAATACGAGAAAGGTGATATTTTATACGCTAATCATGATACTAATAATACGTTATCAAATCTCTCTGTAGGATCTGCTAATACAATTTTACAAGTATCTTTAACCGATGGTATACCTGAATGGACATCAACAATAACACCAACAACAATAGCCGGAAACCCAGTTTACTCAGAACTTACTGCGGATGGTATTCCGTATATGGATAGTTCTAAACAAATACAAACGACAGGTAAAATCACGTTCGATGGAACCAATCTCATGACAATATCATCCAACCTTACCATTTCGGGTAATCTCATAACTAACGGTGAAGTAACTCACTTAGGTTTACAAAAATATAACGTTACCGACCCAATAATCGAAGTAGGTAACAATAACTCGAGTAATGAAACACATTTAGGTATGGTCTTAACGCGCCCATCCGCAAACGTTTTTTCGGGGTACATGGGTGGAAAATACCAAATCGGGTATACACACAGCGATCCAAGTAGTACATCTATTTCTCTCATGGATGATATAATAGAATTTTCAGTTAATGATGGTAACGTATTAGCGGGTAACGTCACAACGACGGGTATGGTAGACGCTGCGACACTCAAGGGTAATGGTGCTAATATAACACACTTAAATTTAGGTGACACTAATAATACCGGTAAGGTTAGTGTTGTACGTGGTGGTACGAATATTGATACGTACGCGGCGGGTGATATACTCTTCGCAAGCAATGATTCAACACCAGTATTAACAAAATTACCTGTAAGTGATGGTAAGTTTCTTAAAAGTACAACTAATTCAGTTCAATGGGCGGACGTTTCTTCAAACTTACAGGCTATTACAGAGGGTGGCGCAACGACTGACGAATCAATCACATTTCAAAACACGGGTACGAGTTTATCATCCTTGGGTGATATTTCAATCGCAGCTGATAAAAAACTTAAATTTGCGAATGATATTCATATCACTGGCGCAGGCAGCACGAGTAATCTTTTCATAAACAATGCAATAATACTTTCACCAGAAGTACAAGGTGGAGGAACATCATCAATGAACGTTTTATCGATTAATACAGATACAGGTGAGATTTTCGATTCAGGGGGACAAGGTGGTTCGACCATGGAATTTACACACGAGGAAGGTACAGGTATACATGCGAACGTCAGTATAGGTAAAACCGCGTGGGCGGGGCCTACAGGTGAATCAAACCTTACCATGAACACGTACGGGTCTAACGTACTCACGGTTACAGGTAACGTATCCGCTACTAATATTACGATCGGTGGTTTACACGTCGCAGCATCACCGTTCGATTTGGACGATGTGTGTTCAGGAAGTGCAGGGGCAAATGTTATTACATCAAACGTTATCCAGTTTACAGGACCACACGCTTCGTACGGTGAAAATAACTTTACGACGTCAAAAAGTATCAGTATCGGATCAAATGTAAATGCAGACGGGCATATATTAGTAGGTGTAGATGCAACAATAACAGGGAACGTCACATCACAAAACCTCCAACTCACGAATACAAAAATAACAGCTACGTATGATCAGTCAACGACGAAAATAACCATAGATGCGTTAAATAAAAGTTACGGGGCAGCCGAACTCGTCACCGTAACCGCAGATATTGATAAACTTGCTATAAGTAATTTACCCGTAGGTGGTCAAGTCGTCATACCACTCCTAGCATCAGGTACTGATGTAAAAGTCTTAAAATCAACAACAGAGGGTATCGATTACATTGCATTTACAGACGATGTTTCCATATCCTCAGGAAGTCATGGTCTTATGACCGTGTCTAAATTGGGTATAGCATCGGGTAAAATTTACATGAATGCAATTGCATTTACAGCAGCGTAAATTCTTTTTTTAGAATCTTTCATATTATACATGGGCTTAAAAATAAAAAACCTTAGTATAATATAAAATATGTCTGGAGGTATAGCCCAACTCGTCGCAATCGGTGCCCAAGATGCACACATTGTCGGTCAACCCGAAGTTTCCTTTTTCAGGTCTAACTATAAACGTCACACAAACTTTGCCCAAACTGTCGAAAGACAAGTTGTTCAGGGCAACCCCAAAACTGGTAGTATGTCCACCGTCAGGTTTGAAAGAAAGGGGGATATGCTCGGATACGTCTACATTTCGAGTAGAGCAAATGAAACAGCTAACTTATCAGGTTATGTCAGTAAAGTTGAACTTTTGATCGGTGGTCAAGTCATCGACACGCAAGAAAAAGATTTTTTTAAAGATCTTGCACCAACTGTTATGAATCAAACCAACTCAAGACAAAGCCACAACGCGGGTACAGATTATTTCGTACCACTCAGGTTTTCGTTTTGCGAAAACGCCCAATCCGCACTCCCATTGGTCGCGCTTCAATACCACGATGTTGAATTAAGAATTACATGGGGATCACTTTCGGTTGAAGATATGGAAGTGTACGCACAATTCATTCATCTCGACACTGATGAACGCACATCCTTGTCCAATACACCACAAAACATGCTTGTTACACAAACACAAAAAGCTATTAAATCGAAATCGGGAACACAAGAACTTAGTTTCAATCACCCAATTAAGTATTTGGTTGCCAAAAACGCTAACTCCGAATTTGCGGCTAACAAGATGAAATTGCAAATCAATGGTACGGACGTTACTGATGCCAAATCTGTCGTACCACACTTTACGCGCGTACCAATTTACTACCACACACAAAATGCCGCGATAGGTGACACTGTTATGTTGGTTCCATTCTGTCTCGATACTTCCAAGCTCCAACCAACTGGTTCGCTCAACTTCAGTAGACTCGATTCTGCGAGACTCGTTATTGAAGGTAGTGGTACTTTCGAAGACGATGTTTATGGCGTCAACTACAACATCCTCCGTATTGAAAACGGTATGGGTGGTTTGATGTACTCGAACTAATTTAACTTTAATTTTTATGGTCAGTTATTATAAATGTTCTGGCAAATAGTTTTTCTTACAGCTTTTATTTTTATTATTACGTACGATCCTAAGTCCGGAACTTTGAATCATCTCGTCGACCCAAAACAACAAAAACCCGTTCAAAACGCGGAGTGTAAAGAAGGTCATTTCCAGGAGATTCAATTTGCTCAACAAGGGTACGAGTGTCCCAAAGAAAAAGGTTCTCACATGGGTGCGATTATACATACTTAAAAACATAATTGTAAAAATTAATATATAATGTTTACTTTTGATCGCGAAACCGTTACAGTAGTTGGTGTTTTGTTATGCATCGCATTAACTTTATACATGTATAAAGAACTCAAAACAACCAAAGAAGAAATGGAATCTGTAAAGGGGTTTAATGGAAAATTAGCCTCATTTTTATCCAGACCAGCATTCCCCAGACCAGAAAGATCTCAGTGTCAAATTCCAAGGAAAAAAACACAAGAAAATGAAACCCAAGTAGGTGAAGAAATTGATGAAAATCAAGATAGCGAAGAAGAATCTTCAGAATAATCATCTCGCTAAATTATAACTTGCAAATGCGCAATGAAGAAATATAAGGCTATTGCTATTCCCGTAACGTTTACGGGTTCTAAACCAAAGTTTCTAACTGTCCGAGATCGAAGATTCAAAGATTGGATTTTCGTGACAGGAGGGTGTAGACGCAGAGAAATACCAAATCCTATACGATGTGCTTTAAGAGAGCTCGAAGAAGAAACCAGAGGAGTAGTTTCACTTAAAAAAGGTGAATATTCAGATTTTAAGTTTATAGTAAAAGAAAGTCCCGGGGTCGATTTAGAATATAACGTGTTCATATTTTTCGTAAATTATACACAACAAGAACAGGGTGACCTCATTAAAAAATTTAACGATGAAAAAATAAAAACAAATTTAAAAAAAATACAAAAATTACCCATTAAACGAACATTTGACGAAAATGATTTTATGAATTTTGAAACTTTAACTGAATTTAACACGAAAAAACAGTGGGATAGAATAGTAAAAAATGTACTCAATAACCCAGAGTTTTATGCGTGTGTAACTTCTTTGAATAGAAAAACCTTTTCTATTAAATAATGAAGTCTAAAGTTTACATTTTATCACAAATAAAGGATCTACTTATTGAAAGACACGGGTATACCAATGAAAAGGCGGAAAGGTATGCAGAACTTCATAAGGATGACAAAGTTTACGAACTCTTAGTACTTAAAAAAAATTTATCAGAACAGGAACAGTACCCAGAAGTTTCATTTAGAAAATCAATTTGGCGTCATCATTACGATAGCGATTAATCAATATAAAAAAATAAAAACAATAATTGGTAAGTATACACCATG
>Ga0208407_1001115_pt1 | contig 12423 bp, 6 predicted proteins | sample ETNtaG_9_FD_185775 | JGI IMG/M metagenome (GOLD analysis project Ga0208407, IMG submission 185775) | Marine microbial and viral communities from oxygen minimum zone, Eastern Pacific Ocean - ETNP201406SV69 (SPAdes) (version 2) | ecosystem: Environmental > Aquatic > Marine > Oceanic ...
CCAAAAGTAAAAATTGAATGGAGAGTTTATACTAAAAATCCTGAAAACTTATTAATTAGAGATTTAATTATTGAAGGTTTAAGCTTGGCAAGAACACAAAAAGAAGAATTTTCTTCAATTATTAATTCAAATGATGGCAAAATCGAAGCTCTTTTAAAAAATCTATCTGATTTTTCTTCTAAGTAATTATCAATTAATAATATAAATTTCCTATAACAATGAAAAAAATAAATATTTCATCAAGGTTATCTTTCATTATTTCCTCAATTACCTCAATAATATTTGTCACATATTTTTCCTATAAAGGTTTTATGGTTTATTTTGTCCAAAAAGCTATGGATGATACTTTTGTAGGTGGTAGCTCTTCAGATATTACCGTCACACTATGGTTTGCAATCTCAGGTGTAATGGGGCTTTCTATGTTTTTATTTTTTCAATTTACGAAAATTAAAGATCTAAATAGCCAAAGAACAATTCAAAGAGGTATATTTATTGGTTGGGCATCAATTTCAATAGCAATGATTGTTTTTATACCTTCATATATTTACTTTATTATATTAACTATTATTGCTTCAATTGTAAGTCTGCTATCTTCAATTACACTTAAATATAAAATAGCTGAGGAATTAAAAAATAAAAAAGAAAGTTTATCTGAAAAAGAAATATACCTTCTTCAAAAGTTAGCTGGAGTAAAAAATCCTAAAAAATAATATATTTTTTCACAATTTTAACTAGTTATAAATTTTTGTAAGTGATCTATAAGTTCTTTTTGTTCTTTAATCATAATTTTTAAAACATCACCAATTGAAATAATTCCAATAATTTTTTTATTTTCTAATATTGGAAGATGTCTTATTTTATGTTCGATCATTAATTCCATACACTGGTCAATTTTAAAATCTCTAGTAACAGTAATTAATTCTTTAGTCATAACTTCATCTAACAATGTATCTGTGCTATTCTTGCCTTTTAAAATAACCTTTCTTGCATAATCTCTTTCTGAAAAAATACCTATTGGAAAATCATTATTATCAACAATAATAATTGCACCTATATTCTTTTCTGACATTAAAATAAGTGCTTGCATTACACTTTGGTCTTTTAAAATAGTCCAAATTTGTCTGTCTTTATTTGATTTTAAAAAATTTTCTAATTTAGTCATAGTCTTTTCTCATTAAAAAACTTTATCACTGTATCTATAGTGTGTACAGATTGAAAATATATTTTAAAAACCACTTTCTCTTACAAGCAAAGCTAAAATATTCTTTAAAAATTTTATTAAAGGCGAATATCTTGCACCATCAACATGAACATATCCTGGTAATTCAAATTTAATTTTACTATCATTGGTCAATTTAAAGTCTGCAATATAATATGCTGTTTCTGGTCTGTATTTAAATTCCCCTGAAGAGGAGTTTCTTATTGCGATTGGTCCATTATGAATTGAACTTAACGAAATATATGGAAGATTTTGTACCGCAGATAGATCTAATGATTTTGAAATTAAACGAATTTTTTTGTGCTCCCCATCATTAGGTATAAAAACTGCAGGCATATTTTCTTTAAATCGATCAATTTGATCTTCTTTTATCAGTCCTTTAACCTGGCCAGTTCCATAATGGACAATACCTAGCAATTGGTTAGTGTTACTGACCCACATATTTATATTAAGTTCTGAAAAATCCTTAACTTTTCCTTTTATTGGTGACTTTATTATTAATTTATTTTTGATAATGGTTAATCCTCTCAACTCACTTTGAAGAGCGATTAATCTTTGTTGAAGAGTAATGTATTGATCCATGTTACCTGCTGAGTCACTTAAGCGATTAATCTTTGTTTTGGTAAGTTTAATTTTTCTTCTTAAAGAACTAATATTTTTATCAAGATCCGGGGAAAGCAACTCAATTAAATTTTGTCCCTCTAATACTTGATCATCCTTACTTACAAAAATTTGTTTTATTTTAGCTGGATAAGGGGAATAAATTTTTGAATACTTTTCAGAAACATAAACAGCAGGAATTTTTAGTGAGGATTTCCATGGTAAAAATACTACCATACTTAAAAAAAGAATTACTAATATTGTTCTTATTGATTGTCTGTTAATTTTCATTTCAGATTTCATCATATACCAGTTTTTTAACTCTTTAATGATTGGCAACATGATGAACCAATAAATTTCAATAACAAATAAAATAATTCCTAAAATCTTAAAAGCTAAATGATAAACGAGTAATGCAATTCCAATAAACAAGAAAAATCTATATAACCACGTAGCCCATGCGTATACTATAAAAGTCCATCTTCTAGATGGGTTAATTTCCTCTGGTGGTTTATGATTTAATCCAAATAATGTTTCTCTAATTTTCCATCTTGCAAGTGCAAAAGATCTTGGTTGTAAATTTTCAGCTTTTAGCCAATCAGAAAACACGTAATATCCATCAAATCTCATAAATGGACTCACATTTATTAAAAGGGAAGATATCAAAGAAGTAGTTGCAATAAAAAACATTGCACTTTTTAATCCGCCCTCTGGTAACAGGCCCCATATAAAAGTTGCAATTAATGCTAAATGTAATTCGGTTAATATTCCTGCAAAATTAATTAATAATCTTTCTTTGTGGTTTCTTAATCTCCAAGCATCAGTAGTATCGGTATAGAGAAAGGGAAAAAAAACCAAAAATGCAATCCCAATTGCAGAAACCCTACAACCATAATGCTTTGCAACAAAAGCATGTCCTAGTTCATGAAGACATTTCACTAAGACTAAAGTTATAAAGTAGAGCATCAATCCATTAAAAGTAAAAAAATATAAAAATGTTTTTTTGAAAACCTCGAATTGCTGGATAACTAAACAAATTCCAATAAACCCAAAAATATAAATTAAATTTCTAAATTTTGCTGATCCTAAACTTTTAACTTTGCTAAGATTGTTTCCCAACCATTCATCTGGTTTAAAAAGAGGAATTTTAAAAAATAAATAGCTATGGACAAGATTGATCATCCAACTTTTTTTCATGCTATTTTTTTGTCGTAGTAAATAATTTACGTTTTGCCCTGATGGTTGTAGGATTAAATTATTCTGTTGAAGAAATCCTATAAAACTTTTTATTTCTTCACTGTTAGTCTCAATACCTTCTAAATTAATTTTCTTTTCGAAGTTTTGAATATCCTCGCCACCTTTCCAGTTTTTAATAAGCTTAAATGCAGTTAAACCTAAAGTGAAATATTTATTTCTTACCGCATCATAAAGTAACCAAGCTGGAGATCCATCTTCACGACTATTTCCTCTAAAAATTTCTAAATCCTGTCTTAAATATGGGATTATCATATTCCAATAAGTTGTCTTGCAAAGGTAATTGGTTTTCTAAATAAATAATAAATTAACATAACCTTTGAACCATAAATTTTTGCTGTTCCTCTTAACCCAATTCTTGGAGGTACATCACCCTCATAGCTAACACCAATTTTATAAGATAAAATCTCTTCAGGAGATAAAGAAGGTTCGTAGGAAGCTCTAAGCAATTTACCTTTTAGTGGTTTAATCGGATTAATATCTAAAAACACTTTTACTTCAGAATTTTCCTTAATCACCAATGAATCTTTAACTGGTAGCCACACTAAAAACTCAATATTATTAGGATTGGCCAGAGTCATTATTTTTTCACCAACTGAAACAGGTCTACCTTGCCAATCAGTTTTTTGATCAACTATCGCAATTCCTTTCTTACCCGCATAAAGTTTTGAGTTTTTTAGTTTATCCCCAGTAGATGCAACTTCTGCTTTTTTCAAATCTACTTGAGCAACAAGCTCAGCCAGCCTTGCCTTCTCTTCATTATTAGTAAAGGAAGATTGTCTACTTCTCAGTAATTCTTTTTCTGCTACCTGCAAAGATTGCCTAGATAAATTATAATTATTTAATAAGTCTGTGTCTTCTAATAATACTAGTAAGTCGCCTGAATTAATTTGGTCATTATTATTTACAACTATTTTCTTAATAACTCCTTCGAATGGTGAAGTAATTAATATTGGGTTTTTGGGGATGACTTCAACTGGAGCAGTACTTGTTAATTTTATTGGGATAATTGAAATAATAATAATTACCAAAATTACTTTCCATGCATTTGTTCCGATTAAATTTTTTTTTAAAAAATTCGTTACAGAAAAATCACTTATAAAAGTATTAAAAGCATGTCCATAAGTCACTGCTAAGTGTCTTATAAGTTCAATCTCATTTTCAACAAAGTTTTGTTTTCTAGTTAAAAGAAGGTATCCTTGCAAACCTTTTTGAGGACTTAGTATAGGAATACACAATAAATTTTCAGGAATATTTTTTGGTTTTTTAACTTTTATTTTTTTTGAGATTTTATTTAATTCTATATTTTGAATTTCTTTTAAATCTTGACCGGAGTTATTTATAATATTTTCAATATAAGTTATTAAAGGAGCTGTCCTATCTACTGTTGCAAGATCTGATGTTGCTTTAACCTGAAATTTATCTGTTGGGCCTTTTAGTAACAAAAAAGAATTTAGAAAATCAATAATTTGTCTTGTCTCATTTGCAACAACAAAATTTAATTCATCTTGAGTTTTTGCTTCACGAGTTTTTTTCTCTAAGCCTATTAATCTTGCAATTTTAATATTTTTATCTTCGTTCAAAACTTAACTATCCCGCTCATCCCTGGAATTAAAGACTCATATTTTTTATTAAATTGAGCTTTTAATTCTATTGTTTGACTGATTGCATCTACAGTTGCACCCAAACTTATAATTTTTGCATCTAAAGTTTCACCTGTTTCATCAATTGTTATTTTAACTTGATGATCTTTCTTTAGCCACTTTAACCAATTGCTTGGAACCACTATTTCAGCTTCAAGTAATCCATCACCTACTATATCCATTAAAGGTTGTCTTTGTTCTATAGTTGAAAATATGCTGGTATATACATCCATTACTTTTCCATTATAGGGTGCAATAATTTCACATCTGTCGACGTTTAGTGTTGCAATAGCTAACTCAGCTTTTGCTTTATTTAAAGCTGAAACTGATAATTGATATTGCAATTTTCCAATAGACCTCATGTCAAGCAGCTCTTTATCGTTCTCTAACTGAATTTTCGTACTGTCATATTCGGATTGTATAACTTCTTTTTGCGCTTCATAAATATCACAATCAAAACTTATTAGTACATCACCTTTTTTAAATGGATCCCCTAACAAAAAATTTATTTTTTTAACTCTAGCTGCTAACTCGCTAGAAATAGACACTTGCTCTGTTGCAATAACTAAAACTCTAGCTTCTTTAGACTCCTCAATATTTTGGGTTTCAGCATAAGAATAGCTAAAAAATAATATCTTTATAAGCAGTATTGCTATTATTTTAATCATCCCAATTAGTATGCTCTATGTCTAATTGATCTTTCAAACTAACAAATTTGTTATGGTTAAAATCATAATTAAAATTATAAACTTCTTATGAGCTTATCGCCATAATTATCAAAGTTAACTTGTTCTTTAGCAAGTTGAGCATTTAGTGGCTCAAAATTAGTTTCTGGATCAATTAATTTTCCAAAATTTTCATTTTCTTTTTTAAAATCAAGTTGAATTTCTTTGACTGAAATTTGACCATCTTCAGACTCTACTATTATTTTTAATTTTATATTTTCAACATCTTTTGGTGGCTCAGCAATAATTTGACCAGTTGTTGGGTCTATCTTTATCCATTCTGGGATTTCTTCACCATCTTTTTGAAATATTTTAAATGATTTAAAGCTTTCTTTAAAATCAGTTGGTAAGTCTAGAATGAATTTATTTTCGATTATTTTAGTTTTTAAATCTAATTTTTCAGTTGGCTCCAAATTTGAAAATTCTCTAAATTTATCATTATTTAATACGTTAGATGTTGTTTGATCAATAGCACCTGTATCATCGGTTGATTGCAATTGAACTGTACCATCTGTTTTAACGTCAACTTTAGTTTTATTAGCTTTTCTTATTTTTTTTAAAATATCTTTATCCTGAGCAATTTTCTTAGGATCAATTACAACGGTAACTTGCTTTTCATTATTATCTAGATCAATTGCAACAATTTTAAATTCAACTGTTTTTACTCCTTTTGGAATATTAGTAACTGTTTTTCCTGTTTTAGAATCAATTTTAATCCAATCAGGTAAAGGAGAACCGTCTTTCATAACTCCATAATATTTTTGAATTTCTTTTCCTTCATCATTAAAAACTTTAAACTTCACTTTCATTCCATCTTTAGTGAACTTGGCTTTTAATGAGTCAATGTCTTCATCGCCACTTGCATCAACTGAATTAGACTCTGCTACAAGATCTACTAATTTTAATCCTTGATTAAATTCTGCTCCATCTCTAGCATTCGATGGTGGTAATTCAAGTTCAGGAGTATCAATTTTTTCAGATCTTCTTTGTTTTCTGTCATTTCTACTATCTTTATTTTGTTTACCTTTACCTTTTTTATCAGACGAGCTTTCATCACCAGGCTGTGGGTCAGGTCCTGTAGGTCCTGTGGGACCACCTTCGTTTCCTCCTCCACCAGCTTGATATATAATTTTGATAGTAATTACTGCTTCATCTGTGTCATTTCCATCTGATATTGTGTACCAAAATTTATCTTCTATTGATTGACCTGGAGTTAAGTTTTCATCATTAACAGTGTCATTATCTATTGTGTAAGTATAACTTCCATCAGCATTCAGTTTTAAAGTACCATATGAACCTGTAAGTGTGCTACCAGCTGCAGATGTAGTACCAGCTCCTTCATTTTCCCCTACTGCAAAATTTGTTATTGTAAGAGTGTCTCCATCTCCATTGTTGCTATCATTTCCTTCAGCGTCTTTTGTATCACCATTAGTTATTGTTTTAGAACCCTCTGATGTCGAAACTGTAATAGTATCATCATTCGCTGTAACTGGTTCATCAATTCCGGTTATAGTAAATGTAATTATTCCAATGTCTAAAGCTTTAGTTCCTGCATTAGTTTCATCATCTTTTACTTTATATGAAAAGGTATCTGTTGCTGTAGCTCCACTTGCAAGTGCAATTGTTGCTGCATTTCCTGATACATCGTAGCTATATGATCCATCACTATTTAACGTCAAAGTTCCATATGTTCCTGAAACTGCAGAGCCAACATTTCGATTAGGTAATGTTGAGCTTTCAGCACCAGCTCCAACACCTGTAATAGTCATAACTGAAGTACTATCATCACTATCGGTATCATTAGTAATCACATTACCTGTTGCAGCAGAGGCTCCTGCTGTAATCGTATCTGTATCTGTAGTTGCAACCGGTGCAGCATTTACAGAAATATTCATTGTATAAGTTGCTGTACTTATCAACCCATGTTCATCCTCAACTTTAAAGGTAAAACTATCATCAGCTTCTGAGTTTGCATTCGGCGTGTAAATTATATTATCAAAATTTTCGATGTAATCATTTGTCGATATAGTAGCCCCATTATTAACTTTTGTTAAAGTACCACTAGAAGGTACTGATTTAATTCTTATTCGGTTAAAAGTATCACCATCAACATCACTGAAATTGAACTCTGAACCATTTGAAGAAAAAGTATAAGTTATGTTTGCTGCAGTTCTGGTACCGTGGGTTCCATCTGTGTTATTTTCATTTATGTAAACTGTTCCATCTGCTGCAGTTGGTGCATCATTTGCATCTCCTAAAACTAATATTTTAATTTCTGCTGTATCGGTTGCTGTTCCATCAGATAATGTGTAAGTAAAATAATCATACGCACCACTTGCACTTAAAGCATCTGCAGCGTCTTGGTTAGCAACATACGTATAACTACCATTGGAGTTTATAGTTAATTGACCATACGTTCCTGTTAGAGTTTGACCAACTGTACCTGATGTTCCAGACCCACTTTCTTCTCCTGTTCTTATCGCAGAAATAGATAGAGAGGCACTATCATCAGCATCACTATCTGTATGAGAACTTGAGCTGGTATCTATTACATCTCCAGAGTATTCCCCTGCCGCATCATAAGAACCGGTTACACTTGCATTTGCTCCATTAGAAACTGATAAAGTATCATCTTCTCCTACAACCCCTACATCATCTTGAGCAACTGGCGCATCATTAATACCTGTTACTGTTATCGTGATTGTCGCTGTATCTGTTCCACCATTGCCATCAGAAATTGTGTAAGTGAATACATCTGTTACTTGATCTCCTGCATCTAAGTCATCAGCAGCACTTTGATCAGCAGTATAAGTGTAAGAACCATCTGCGCCAATTGTTATAGTTCCGTATGTACCTGTTACAGAGGTGCCGCTACTATCATAAGTACTTGAAGTGGAAACAGTAGATGTTGAGCCACCACTTGGCTGAATATGAGTTACTACTAAAGAGTCACTTGTGTCTGAATCAGTATCGTCATTTAATGCATCATCTTGTGAACCTGTTTTAGTAACAGTTCCATCTTCATCAACACTATCGGTATCATTAACTGCTGTTGGAGCATCGTTCACTCCATAAATTGTAATTGTTAATACAGCTGTATCTGTTCCAGCATTCCCATCAGAAATTGTATAATTAAAACTATCTGTAGCACTTTCTCCAGATGCTAGAGCATTTGCAGCGCTTTGATTTGCAACATAAGAGTAGGAACCATTGGCATTTAGTGTTAATTGTCCATATGTTCCAGTTAAAGCTGAACCTAAAATTCCAGCCGTTCCACTTCCTTCTGTTGAGCCAGCTCTAAAGGAAGCAACTGTTATGGTATGCCCATCAGCATCCGTATCATAATTTGAGCTACTATTAGTATTTATTACATCTCCAGTATGTTCGCCAGTAGCATCATAAGAACCAGAAACATTTGGATTATCACCATCTGAAACTGTTAAAGTTGCGCCCTCATTGATATAACCCGCATCATCTCTTGCAACAGGAGCATTATTTGCTGGTGCAGTACCTTGACCTAAAATAGTAATTTGTATTATAGCTGTATCTGTTGCTGTTCCATCAGATAAAGTATAATTAAAATAATCTGTTCTACTGTCTCCATCGTATAAACCTGAAATATTACTGTTAGCTACATAAGAATATGATCCATTTGCATTAATAGTTAATGCGCCATAAGTTCCACTTAAAGATTGTCCAACTGTACCGGCATCTCCACTACCTGCTGTAGAACCTTTTCGAATAGCGCTGACAGTCAAAGAGGGACTTGCATCAGGGTCGCTATCTGTATGTGAACTTGAACTGGTATCAATTACGTCTCCGGTATGTTCACCTGTTGCATCCAGTGTTCCACTAATATTTGCATTATCACCATTTGAAACAGTTAAAGTTGCACCTTCATTTATTATACCCGCATCATTTTGTGCCGTAGGTGCATCGTTTACTCCTGTAACAGTAATTGTTAATGTAGCAGTTGTTGTAGCACCTGTACTATCTGTAATTTCGTATACAAATACATCTGTTTCTGTATCACTTGCATCCAAAGCATCAGCAGCACTTTGATCAGCAGTATAAGTGTAAGAACCATCTGCGCCAATTGTTATAGTTCCGTATGTTCCTGTAATTTGTGTTCCATTACTATTATAAGTACTTGAAGCTTGAACGCTTGAATAAGATCCTCCATTTAGTTTCACTTGAGTGACGGTGATACTGCTGCCGCTATCATCGTTCATTAGATCATCTTGTGATCCTGTTTTAGTTACCGTTGCATCCTCATTAACACTGTCAGTATCATTTACTGCAGCAATTGCAGTACCCGAACCTAAAATAGTTATTGTTAATGTTGCTGTATCCGTTGCAGTACCATCACTGACAGTATAATTAAAAACATCCGTTACACTCTCGCCACTATCTAAACCAGAAATATTATTGTTTGCAGCGTAAGAATATGAACCGTTGGCGTTCATTGTTAATGAACCATACGTACCAGATAAAGTTGAACCTAAAGTTCCAATGGTTCCACTGCCTTCTGTACCACCAGTTCTAATTTGTGAAACTGATAAAGAAGCAGAAGCATCAGCATCACTATCAGAATGCGAGCTTGAACTTGTGTCAATTACATCCCCTGAATGTTCATCATCTGCATCATAAGATCCAGAAACGTTAGCATTTGCGCCATTTGAAACTGTTAAAGTTTGTCCCTCATCAATTACCCCAACATCATTTTGTGCAACGGGAGTATCGTTAGCTCCTAAAACTGTTATGGTAATATTAGCTGTAGTCGTTGCAGTACCATCGCTTAATGTATAAACAAAAACATCATCTTCACTATCACCATCATCCAAAGCTTCCGCAGCTGCTGTATTTGCAATATAAGTATAAGAACCATTAGCTCCAATTGTTAGTGTACCATAAGTACCAGTCACAGATGTTCCGCTACTGTTATAGGAACTTCCAGAAGATACAGCAGAATTAGTTCCACCATTTTTTTTAATTTGAGTTATGTTTAAAGAGGCTGAAGCATCAGCATCACTATCAGAATGCGAGCTTGAACTTGTATTTATTACATCTCCAGAATATTCTCCTGTTGCATCATAAGAGCCAGAAACGTTAGCATTTGCGCCATTTGTTACAGTTAAAGTACCATTTTCAACAATTACTCCTACATCATTTTGTGCTACGGGAGCATCATTTACACCTAAAACTGTAATAGTAATTGTAGCCGTATCTGTTGCACTATTTGCATCAGTAATTGTGTATGTAAAAACATCAGTTACACTGTCTCCAGAGTCTAAAGCATCTGCTGCTGTTTGATCAGCAACATATTCATAACTTCCATCCGAACCAATAGTTAAAGTTCCATAGGTACCTGTGACTGAAGTTGCAGAACCGTGAGAATATGTAACATCAGTTACTGCAGTTGCAGAGCCTGCTGAACTATGTTGAATATGAGTAACTTCAATTGCATCACTATCTGCATCACTATCAGTGTGTGAGCTTGAACTGGTATCCATTATATCTCCGGAGTGTTCTCCATTTGCATCATAAGATCCAGAAACGTTAGCATTTGCGCTATTTGCAACAGTTAAAGTAGCATCTTCGTTTACTACCCCTACATCATCTTGTGCAGCAGGATCAGTGTTGGTTGGAGCACCTAGAACAAACACTCTCATAAAATCTCCTTTAGAACCATTCTTGACACCAGTTTTTAAACTTAGTTGATCAGATGAAACAGCTACCCAATCATAATTTTTAATTGTGTTATTACTAGATGGACTTGAATAACTAAAAAATCTTTGACTTTCATATGACCTACCACTTACACCTGAATAAGATCCGCTAGCATTATGAACTGTAACACCCCCACTAGTTCCAGTTTGTGTACTCGAAAAATTTATACCAATTATTTCTCTATCAAAAGTAACTTGACCTATTTTATTATATCTATCACTTTTACCGTTTTGGGCAACGTTACAAGCAATCATATAAACATATACTGGATTAGTTGTTGATGCGGTATAAGTACCACTAGATCCAGTTGAATTGTTAGATGTAGCTCCTGTTATTCTTTTCTCAAAACTTAATGTTCCAGATGTTATTTGTGCTTCTCGAGTAATATAAAAACTTGATACACTTATACCACCAGATCCATTGTCAAAGTTAGTATTATCGTGTCTTTCAGTTATATATGAATTAGTAGAAGCAACACCATTTGCTAGTGAACTTTCATAGTTCTCGACCTCTATATTTTCAGTTTCAACAATTCCAAATTTCTTTTCGAGTACCCAGTCTCCACCTTTACCCGTAATATCATCTGATACAGCAATATCTGCTTTGGTAATTTTTGAAATTCTTTTTATTAAATTTTCACCATTTTCATTAGCTGCAATATTACAACCATAAAATAAGATATCTCCTTTTGCAGTTAAATTTTGTCCAATATTATTTAATATTGATTTATAATTTTCTAAATTATCATTAGTAAGAAGTGCATTTCCAAATAAAATTTGTCCAGCACTACCATGACCAATTATATGAATAGCTGAATACTTTTTTCCACCTTCTAAAGATTTTTCAATCTTTTTAAATCCATCTTCATTAGACTCGATTAGAATGACTTTGGTATTTTTATCAAATGAATCTATTAATGTTTCATAATCTGATATTTGTTTATCGATAAAAACAATTTGTTTTTTTCTTATTTTATCTCTTGTGACATTTGCAAATGGCAATTCATTGTTGTTATCAACTGATTTTATTTCTTTAAATTTTATAGTTTCTTTTGAATTTTTTATTGAATTTTTTTCTTTATTACTGTCATCTACTATATCTAAAAATGTAGAAACTCCTGCCCCGTCGAGCATTATTCTTTGCTCTAAAGCTTCTATGAAAATTTTTTTCGTATTATTTTTATAATCCACATTAAATTTATAAATTAAAATCATTGATCTAGATCAAAAAAAAATTTTTAGTGATTAAAAAA
>Ga0208407_1001118_pt1 | contig 12415 bp, 10 predicted proteins | sample ETNtaG_9_FD_185775 | JGI IMG/M metagenome (GOLD analysis project Ga0208407, IMG submission 185775) | Marine microbial and viral communities from oxygen minimum zone, Eastern Pacific Ocean - ETNP201406SV69 (SPAdes) (version 2) | ecosystem: Environmental > Aquatic > Marine > Oceanic ...
ACAGGTGTTCCTGTAACGGGGCCGGTTCGATCGATTCCCAGATATAGAGAACGAGTTGCAATATTTCCTGCTTCATCATACACTGTGAGTGTTATTGTGTAGAGGCCTTCTGAAAAATCTCCAGGGGCCCATGACCAACGATACAAGAGAGTTCCAGGCCCATCAGAAGGAGGATTCCCGCTTCCAGGTACCCCGGAAATTACTGCTTTATTCAAATTAGGATCCGATGCGTTCCAGCGAAAAACCATTGATCCACTTTCTGCAATGTCAAACCAAGCACGGTTAGCAATTGATGACCCATCTCCGATTTCAGCATTATCAACAGTGAAAACCAAAGATGAAGGTGCAGTATTGTCCACTTCAAATGATGTTGTCACAATGACGATATCTGCACTCCCATCTGATGGGTGACCTGTGATCTTCAATCGATGCATGCCGTCAGAAACTGTAGAAGTATCCCAAGAAATAGACCAAGGTGCACCAGTCATGTTAGAAACAACCGACCACGATGATCCTTCTTCGACTTCAAGTAAGACGTAATCTAATCCAGTAATGTTCACGACCGCTATGGTTTGAGTGCCCCCAATTACATCTCCTGAAGAAGGCGCATTCACAAATTCTAAAGATCCATTTCTTGCTTCTGTTGCTTGAACAATTCCTGACAATATACTCGTTAGGATGAGCACGGTCAGGAGGGGAGATAACGTCCGCGAAGCCATGGAACGATGTGGATGTAGGACGGGTCGCCCTTCAATGCTTTCACCCGGTTGATAGCGGGAGCGTTGAAGTGCCCCAAGACTCCTTCATCCAACATGAGGGCGGGGTTAGTCGTCTGCTTGCTACTTCTTCTTCCTCTTACGGCAGTAGTTTCTGCTACTTCAGCGAGTACAATTACTATCGATGAAGCGGACGTCAATATTGTGGGCGTTCTTGAGAATGGTTCACAGGTGACAGTCGAGATTACATTACACAACAGCGACTCTTCAGATGTTACAGCATCATACCAACTTAGTCAGTCTGGTAACGTAATCCAATCTAGTACATTTGTTACAGTTCTAGGTTCTTCTTCTACGACAGTACAAGTTCCAACATTGTTGGATAGTGCAGGAGAAATCACATTCCGGGTTGATTTTTCAGCCAATGGAATATCAAACGACCAGTCAGCAGTATTTTCAATTGCAGATAGAGCCAATCTTATCGTTTCAAATCTATTGATCAATCCGTCATCAGATCTTTTTGCTGGTGAGATGTTCAGTGCAAATGCACTAATTTCCAATATTGGTGGAATTACAGCAGGGGCGACCACAGTCACCTTTGAGTTAGGGGAAGAACTTCCATTGGATTATTCCGTTGGAACATTGCCACCTGGTGAAAGTGTTTGGATTAATCGAACCTTCACCACCCCTGCGGTTGATGCTTTGTTGAAGGTTACAGCGAATAGTAATTCAAACGATGGAGTATTTGAATCAAATTCTAGCGATAATTCTCGTTCCGTGATGATTGAGGTTACCACACCTCCGAATTATTTCCATGATGGTGAAATTTCGGTATCGTCTGCGGCTTCTGCTCTCAGAGGCCCTTGGGATATTACCGGGACTCTCTTTAGAATGCCTTCATCCGGTTTGATTTCTATTCCTATGCAAGTTCAACGAGTATCAGATGAGAGTCCAGTTCATGCATTTTCAGTTGATTTTGCAGATGGACAGAGTTCTATTTCTTGGAGTGAAACACTTCTTGAATCAATGTTCATAGAGAATGTTGGAGAGATTCAACTCAAGATTGTAATTGACCCAAGTTTTTCACTCCCTGAATCAAGTGTTTTCGATAATAGTATTGAATTTTCAATACTAATGCACCCTCCACCCAATGTTGTTGTTTCTGCAATTGCTGTTGCATCTCCACTTCAGGTGGAGACTGGGGAATCAGTAAATTTCACTGTTAGTATACAGAATACAGGTTCAATTCCCGTAAGTGGAACTGTAGAAGCTACATTTGACGGTGAAAGTCTAGCAGGACAATTCAGAGTAATTCCTCCCCCCTCAATTTCCGATTCTGGCGGAATTTCTCTTGTTTTCTCAGCGATTGCTAGAGGTGATATTAGTGGAGTCCAATCATTTTCAGCAACATGGATTCCGGATGATACTACTCATGATTCCAATTCAGATGACAACACTGCAATTGGCTCCGTTCAGTTGGTAAGTGATTTGCGTTTGAGATTCTTGAGTGATGAACAATGGGACACAGGACTTCCTCTCAAAATCGGTGTTGAATCTACATATTCTGTATCTGTAAGTTCCGATGAAGGGTCTGGAATTGAGACATTCGTTTGTTATGCCCCATTGGGTACTGAAATCGATCGGACAGTAATTGAAGTAGATTCATCTGGCTCTGAGGCTATCATTGAATGTACCTTCACACCCACCAAAGCTGGCGATCTCCAATTGGCAATAATTGCCCTAAATGGGACTGTTCCTTCTAGAACGTCTCTGTGGACTGTGATTGCTGAAGGAGGAGAATTAACTAATCCCGAGCAAGCGAATAGAGAGTTAGGTGTTGCATTGATGATAATGCTAGGAATAACAGGAATACTTGTGTTAATCGCAGCGATTTTACTGACTCGTAGAGTGTTTGAAGATACCGAGAGAGAAACTTTCGAATTATGCCCTGCATGTGGTGGAGAGATTGAGGGAGATGAGGATGAATGCCCTTACTGCGATCTTTCATTACGTAGTGGATTCCGTAAATTCCATGATTGTGAGAATTGTGGTAGCCCTGTACCATCTACTATGGATAATTGTCCATATTGTGGTGTTGGACAAGATGTCACAACTCACTTTGAACAGAGAGAACGCCGAATCTTGACCCCGGAAGTCGAAGAAGAAGTCGAAGAAGAAGAAGATGAAGATGAAATTGTACTTGGTTCAGAGGACTTTGGAGAACAAATGGAGAACTTTGGAGTCTCCGAGGATTCCATTGAAGATGATTGGGAAACAGGTCTTGAAGAGGCTGAAACCCAGATACGTTCAATTGAAGAAGAATATGCAGAGGAAATTGCAGCTATCGACAGTGAAGATGAGGAAATGGTTACCACTTCATTGCAGGATCAGTTAGAAGCGGGCCGAGATATTGATTCGTTCCTAGAGAAAAAGGGTAAGAGACGGGCATTGAAGGATGAGGATGTTGAATTAAGTGCAAGCGATGCAAATATTCGCAAGGATATCTTTGAATTAACTGGAGAAGAAGGCGTTCTTCCAGGAGACAAGGTTGTATTCGAGGAATTAAGTGATCCTTCTGCACAAGTAGGTAGTGAATTGGAACTTGATAAGACAAGTGACTTCAGTTCCCTTTCAGGAGAAGCAGGCCATACAGAAGGAATCTCTCAGAAGATGGAAGAAGAAGCAGATGAGGAGAATCCTCAACCAAAGAAGAGACGTAGTATTAGAAGAAGGAATAAGGAGGCAGATTCAGAAGAAGAATCGCAGGATTGAATTCCTTGACCTTCTTGTGACAAACGCCTGAGTGATGACAGAGAGGGTCTGAGCAACGCGTTGACGAACCCTATGAGTGCAGACAGGCGAATAAGGAATAAGTGATAGAATGTGGAATCGCGTACACATTAATCGAGGGGTTGCTCTTGCACTTCTGATTACATTAACCATGTTAAGTCCTGGTTGTCTTTCTCTTCTTACGATGAGAGAGATGATGGAGGATATGAGGGAACCACCAAAACGTCTTGAAGTTCCCACCCCTATAGGATGGGACTATACTTTTGATACCCAAGATTTCGAATCTACACAATACATGAATGAATCAGGATTTGAGATTGATCCAACAGTAAGTGAATTTGAGTTGTTCTTTGATGCATCTATAGGTGATGCACTTTCAGATACTCTTAACGAAACTTTTCCTGGACTTATTGAAGAGGTAGGTGCTCGATATGTTGAGATTTCGATATGGGAACCCGGGCAATATCCTTCAGGGACACCTTTTTTGACTCAAAGAGCAACTGAGAATTATGAGTTTAGTGAACGTTATGTGAATGAGGATTCATCTCCCTTAGAGGATGGAGAATGGCAATTAACAGTGGAGGCGCAAGGAATAGGTATTGAGGCACCAGTAGACGTTTTTTCAGTATATGATTCATTTTCAGTTTATGTTACTGTGATTCGACCATGCGAACGATTTTCAGAGATACATCAACCTGGGGAATGCACTGCTCTCATTGACTTGCAGGGATAAAGAGCCGATCTGGACAATCTTGTCTTCTGCTACAGGATTCACATTTTCCAGGGCGGTCATGATCTCTTTTGGCACCACCTTCTACACTCACTTTCTGCATTTCCTGAATTACTGCGAACAGACTATCCCGTTCTTTCTGATTCCATTCAATAGAATAGACTGTTTCAGAACCATATCGAAGGAATCCGAAGGGAGGAGGCGAACCAGTAAATGATTCAATCAGGTGAAGATATGCTAGAATCTGAAATCGATGACTCTTATGCGGTTTCTTCGGAACTTTTCCTGTTTTAAGTTCTACAGGAATCAAATCCTCTCCAATTTTTGTAATTTGATCAGGTCTTCCTCGTAGTCCTGAAATGAGGTCTTCTAGAAGAATAGCGTCACCTCCGTCGCTATATCGAATATCGCCTAATTCGTCAAGACCACCTTCTTTGTCCTTTTCTTTGACTCGCTTGTCGGCAGAAAGAGCTGCTTGTAATCTAGTGGTCGCCAACATGGTCCAGATTAGGGCAAGAACAAGAACTAGAAATGTAGCCAAACTACGGTTTTGAGCAAAAGTTAGCGCCACTCCATGAAGGCTCAATGCAATGGCAGAAAATAGGATTAGTGCTTCAGGCTTCCCAAAAGTAAACCATTCACCTTCCCCTAATTTCCAAGTATTTTCTAGGGGGTGTAGATTGTTTTCCAAATCAGCTAATCCGTTAGGTGCAGGAATTAATTCTTCATTCCACCCTAACCATTGTCTCCATGGCAGAATCAATAGAACGATAGCGAGGATTAGCCAAACTAAGGCCAAGAGTACCAAAAATTGCCCAATCATTTTTGCTAATTGAGAATCAATTAATCCATCTTGAACGAAATAGAATGCAGCAGTATCGGCTGCAAGTGTTAGAACGACTGCAAACCACCATGACCAAATCACGATATTTCGAGTAAAGGCATTCTGAGCTTCGATCTTTTCTACAATCATCTGATGCATTTTTTGGTGCTCTTCAATTCCACGTTGCACCTCCTCTCCTTGGGCCCGAAACCCCTCCACCGACATCCTCCAACTCATTGGACAGTAGACATAACGTTCGACGTCCGAAGCCGAGATTTTGAGAGTCTGGCCTTCTGAGTCAACCCAGAATCCATTGGAACCTTCAGCCCCCTCTTTCAGAGGACCTCGAAGGTCGCTTGAGGCTCCCATAGGAATCTCATATCACACACTATTCAAAGGGCTTGGGGCGGAAGAAATCATTGTTTTCAATTTCTTATGATTAGCGAAGTGGTTATGAATGGGAGGCAGGTGGCCACGACGCTGGTAATGATGAGTGACGTAGAGTACCTTCTTCCTTTGGATACCTATCACCAACATTTCGTACACATCGGTACCCAACAGAGTAGCGCTCATATGGTGCCTTTTTTGGAGGATCAGAAGCAGGAAGGAACTGGCCTTTATCTAATCAATTTGGATGAAACCAACAAGCGATTTTCAACAGTTTCTAATTTCCTTAGCAAATTCAAACCCGAGAATATATTGGTTGTTAGCGCAAGACAGTATGGACAACGCCCTGCCCGACGTTTCGCACAGGCAATCGGTGCAAGACACATTGTTGGCCGTTTCATTCCAGGTACCTTGACCAATCCTCGTCTTCGCAGTTACATTGAGCCAGAGGTCATCGTAGTCACTGATCCACAAGCTGATCAGCAAGCATTGTCCGAGGCAGTAAATACAGGCCTACCAGTGGTTGGAATCTGTGATGCGAATAATACACTTCGATTTGTAGATCTTGTTCTTCCAGCAAACAACAAGGGTCGTCGAAGTCTTGCTCTAGTCTATTGGCTATTAGCTCGTGAAGTCGTCAAGGCGCAAGGACGAGTAACAGATGATCAATGGGCTGTTGCCGAGAATGTTGAGGACTGGGAGTCCTCATTCTGAGTGTTTGATTCGCGTCAGGGTCAAAACCTCACCACTTATCGGGTGAAACATGGAATCAGTTCCACTCCATCTTGCTCCTATGGCTGGGGTAACGGATCTACCATTTCGTTTGTTGGCTAGAGAATGTGGTGCAGATATAACTGTAACAGAATTTACTGCCGCGGCTGGATTGAATAGAGATGATGCACGTAGTTGGCGACGTTTGGAATCTGATCCTCGAGAATCTCCATTTATCCCCCAAATTTTTGGAGGTGTGGAGGAAGAAATGGTGGGAACAACTCGAGCACTTTCTTCAGTAGCAGATGTAATTGATCTAAACTTTGGATGCCCTGCTCCAAAGGTATGTAGAAATTCTGCTGGAGCAGCCCTTCTAGGAGATCCAGATAGATTGGTCAATATGGTACGCGCTTGTATCGAGGTTAGCAATGTTCCAGTTAGCGTCAAGGTACGATTAGGAACTGGATCAGGGCCGAATACTGCACATTCTATCGCTCAACGATTAGAACAAGAAGGTGTATTGAGAATAGCAGTTCATGGGAGAACGTTGCGACAAAAGTATGCTGGAGAAGCTGATTGGGAAGAGATAGGTGAGATGGTTCGTAGCCTCTCTATTCCAGTAGTCGCTAATGGGGATGTGAAAGATGCGGATAGTGCATTTCGTTGTCTCAAAGTAACTGGCGCAGCGGGTTTAATGATTGGAAGAGCAGCCATTGGAAATCCAGATGTGTTCCATAGAATCAAAGAAGGCTTAGGATGGTCCAAATCCCCTCCCCCATGGGGTGATTTGACATCAAATATCCCAGAAAAAAACCGAGATGCAGCCATAAAATTGTGGTGTTGGAAGAGATATTGTGAATTGGCTGATGAGACATATTCTGGTCGTCGTAATGCCCATCTTAAGCGTCATGCAATATCTTTCACAAAAGGATTGGAAGGAGCTAGTGATATGCGAGTACGGTTGCATCGAACCCAACAACCAGACGAATTGATTCAAGCGGTTTCTAATTTCTTAGAAGAGTCCATAAAAGCAGAAAAAGCAATCATGTAATCTGGTCGAATTTGTTTGAAACCATTCTAAGACGTTCAAGAATTCTATCGACTCGAGAGAGTAAACGAGAGATTACTGCTTCTGCATTTTTTCCTGTAAATCTGTAACCGTAAGGAACCCTTCCACCCAATGTGTTTACTAGAAGGCATTTGGTTTCGAGATCAACATCATTGAGATATTTTTCAACTTGTTCTGTAGTCAATTTCTCCTGCTTCAAATCATTGATGATTTCATTTGCAACATCTTCACCTATTCTACCAAGCCCTCCTCTGCCTCGAATCCAACGTTCTCCACGTTGTGCCCATTGGTGTGTCAGTCCAATGAAAAGATCGTGAGGGATTCGATCTTCAAACAATACACGTTCAACCAATAGTGCTGCCCTCAAACGTTCTAGAATCCCCAAAACGCGAGTCCTTGATTCCGTTGTTTCATCCATCAATGAGTCTGCAGTTAGAGGCGATTCTGCGGCTCCAAGTAATGTGAAAATTTGTAGTGCTAGGTCATCCTCTTCCTTACCTCTATCGCCAGCAAAACCAAGATCTCTCAATAGAGAATCCAATGCTTCTCGGTTCTCTACAGGCCCCTGTTCTGATATCACAATGCGAAAGGGTATATCTTCCCCCCCTCTTTGAAGAGGAGCAATCTTCATTCTCATTTCCGAAGGACAGATTACTTCTTCAAGAAGAGAAAGCCTCTGTTTGAGAATCAATTGGGCTTGGGCTGCAATCAATTCAATTGCTGCCGACAATGAACCATTTCGAATAATGTGTCTTTTCCATCTTCCTTCGGTTACTGTAGCTAGTAGTCCACATGATCTTAATTTTACTAGTTGATGATGAAGAGCAGTTGAACTAATGCCACTTGCATCAATCATGGATTGACTATCCCATCCACGCAAGGGTTCGGCTAACAAATGATCTTGCATCAAAGCATGAATTGAACCTCGTGTTTCATCCACACCATCAGCGTAGTTTCTTCTCCTAATCAGCCCCATGGAATCCAATATCCATGCTAGCAATACATCGGGATCTTCAGTACCAACAGGGACAGGATGTTCCCGAAGGCGAAGTACGAACATAGAACCCACCCGAAAGTTCAGGCTCAAGAGTATTCGGACCGTTAAGGAATAAATTTGGCGAATTCACTGTTGATTCATATCGTCCAGCCAGTCGTAATCGATGCCACCATCTCGAAGTCCGGAAAGATGAGGAGCAAGAGTAAGTTCTGATGCATGAAGAATCCCCCTTCTGCGGAGGACTGTTACTGCCGAATGGACGGATGCTCTAGACCTCCCTAACTCTCTAGCCATTTGGGCTTGAGATTTTGGTAATTCTTCTCTAGATAATCGTCCAACAATTAATTTCTGAACTGTGGATAATCCTACGGGCATCATGGCAGCAGCATGTTCGTCACCACCTACTGTTACCCCTGACATTATCTCCATTTGTGCAGGTGCTCCTGCATAATGACATGAACGACCATTCACATGAACGACAGTAATAGAATGACTCGCAATCAATACATCGAGATGGTGCCTTAATGTTCCATTAGCTGCATTTAGGTCACGTTGTAATTCTCGATATGGCAATCCTGGTTTCCTTTCGAGAAGATTCAGAATCCGCGTTCTTAGAGGATGTTCCCAACTGTCGCTTGCAGAACTAATGGTTCCACTAGTTGCGAAGCCATTCATTGACCCAAAACCAACCAATCCTCCAGCGATTCCCAATATTCCACCTAGGACCCATGGGTGCCTTCTGTGCCACTGTTGGAGTAAGGGCATGACTGTCTATTGTAAGTGAACCAACTTCAAGCCATTGGTTCGATGTTCAGACATTTTCTATTATGGCTCCATTGCGGATTTTCATATATGCTACTAAGGGCCCTAGCAATCGTCCACACACCTTTCCGTGTTCCGTCAATCGATAAGATACCCTCACAGGAGGTCCATCTACAACCCTTCTTTCGACTAATCCAGACTCAGTACATGCTTTGAGTTTGTCTGAAAGCGTTCGACTACTGATTCTATTTAGAAGATGCCTTAATTCATTGAATCTACGTTCTCCTGCAACATAGAGAGCAGCTAGAATTTCAATTGTCCAGCGCGATCCGAATACTTCCAATGCCTCGACACCTGCCTGAACTTCCCATGCTGTATCGTGTAAATCCTCATCAGCATATGATTCCAATGATTGCCGGATTTCCGTCCCCATTTTACGCACGATTCCAATCGATTTTTCGATGTCCGTTAAATCCTCTTTGCTCACTTTCATTGGTGGCTCTACCATAGTGTCTCCTATACAACTTAGTGTATAAATTGCACCCTAGTAGTCGCACGAATACTCATACTTTGATATAGGTCCGAATACAAGTATAATATGAGGAAAAAGAAAACCTTGGAAGTGTAAAAATGGATAGATACCTAGTAGATTGGATGGATGATTGGAGCGAGAAGCTAACGATGAAGGAAGAGAATGACGGGCGATTATTCAGTCGCCTTCTTTGGTGGTGAAGACATGAATAAATTTGTAGAAGCATATGTTCGAGCAATTAGCAATTGGCGATCACCTTGGTACATCCCAGTTCCAGAGGAATTCTAGAATTATTCATTGGTGTAAGTAGGTCTTCTTCCTTGAATAAGTGACGAAAGTCCTTCGTAGGCATCCTTGGTAGAGAAGATTCCTTCTAGATTCTGTAATTCTGCAGCTAGCCCTGCATCTAAATCAGTGGATGATGCAACATCAATTAGTTCGTTAGCCATTCTTAGTGCAATTGGAGCGGTTCTAGAAATCTGTTTTATTTGGCGAATTGCATAAGGGTCTTCTTCATCGATTCCTTCAGGAGTTTGTCCTGAAATTATTGATTTCATATTTTGATCAGAATAGAATTCCATTGCTGCTTGAACCGCTTCAGAGATTCGAACTGGTGCGCCGGTGTATTTGTTGGATGGTTTCCCACTCTCGCTGATTGTGTTCACCGTTTTGTCGACATCTGCCGGGTCAACAAGGTGAGTGAGTAAACCTAGGTCAGCAGCGTGCTTTGGCCCAATCCAGTTTCCTGCTAGAATTGCCCAGCGAGCAGCGTTAACTCCACAGATTCGAGTGGTTCGTTGAGTTCCTCCAAGCCCCGGATAAATTCCGATGCTGGTTTCGGGGAACCTGAATTGTGTTCTTCGAGTTCCAATTCGATAATCACAGGAAAGCGCTAGTTCCAATCCTCCACCTAAGGCCAATCCAGTAGTAAGTGCAATTGTAGTCTTGTTACTGTTCTCTAATTTTGCAAGAACATCGTGCCCTTCTGCAGTGAAGTCATAGATTTTGGAAAATGCATTTTCATCCAATCGATCTACAAAGAATTTCACATCTGCTCCTGCTACGAAGGCCTTACCTGCTCCTTCTAGAACGATGGTGTGAATGGTGGAATCTTCATTCAGGCTATCGAGTAGAGCGCCCAATTGAGCAACCACTATTCCATTCAGCGCATTCATTGCTTCAGGTCTATTGATATTGATTGTAGCAATACCATTTTTGATTTCTGCATCAACGAATTCAAACATCCATGGTTTACCGGTTTGCGCTTTCATATGTAGGAATTCAGGAAGTTTAAATCCACTTTCTTTTTCATGAAGATTCGTATATTCTTGAGCCATTCGGTATGCCTCATCTACTCCAAATTCATTCATTAGTTCGAAAGGACCTCTTGCCCATCTGAGTCCAACTTTCGCTCCTCGATCTACATCTTCCATCGAACAAATCTCTTCTGCAACGATTTGTGAAGAAACAGCGAATACAACTCCAAGAAGTCGTTCGCGGATGATGATGGCTGTAGCATCATCACATTCTGAATTCTCTGAATTCTCAATATTCCACATTTCTTTTGCTTCAACAAGATTGCGTAGATTTTGTGCCCCAGTGTATCTTGGAGTATCTAATTGCTGAGCAAGGTAATCAGTGGAATGAAGAGCAATTGGCGGGCCAGTCAAATTCATCAGAGCAAATGGCCCCATTCCAATATTGAATGCTTCACATGCAACAGCGTCAATCTGTGCTGGTGTTCCATGTCCTTCTTCGAAAAGGAGACATGCTTCGTTCAGCCAAGGAACAAAGAATCGATTGACTACGAAACCAGGCCTATCTTTGCATACAATGACGACCTTTCCAAGTTGTTTGCAATATTGAACAACTCTGGAAATGGTGTCGTCGGTAGAATCATCTGCAGGAATTACTTCGACCAATCTGTTTTTTGCAGGATGGTAAAAGAAGTGAAGTCCAACGAAACGATCGGGTCTAGCCGTTGCATTGGATAATTCATTGACGCTAAGAGAGGATGTGTTTGATGCTAGAATGGTTTCTGGCCCACAATTCTCATCCAATAATTGAAAGACATCAGCTTTCACATTGAAGTCTTCAAAAACTGCTTCAATGACTAGGTCAGTTTCTGAGTCGACGTTTTCAACTCCGATTACACTAGTGATTCTCGATTTTATTTCTTCAACTTGTGAATCCGAGAAAATTCTTCTCTCAATAGCTTCATCAAGAAAATCGCTGATTATTTTCTGCCCTCTTTCTACCCATTGTTCTTCTCTGTCTACCATTTGTACCTGAAACATTTCTTGAGCGGTTTTCTGTGCAATTCCACTCCCCATATTTCCTGCGCCTACGATGGCAACCGACTCAATTGGCTGGGTCATGGAACAAACGAATCACATTCTGTCCATCAATGCAACGGCTAACAAGATGATTAGAAATGACGATAAAAACGAAACATGATAACCATTCATCAATATCGAGATTCATGTTGGCGTCCCGTGTCCTCTTCGTGGTCGGCGTCTTATGTTTAGCAGCATATATGCCATTCATAGAAGCCTCATCGTCGGGCAATACTGGCCCGTCTTGTGGTTGTCATGGGAATAATCCGTCTAGTTCAACCACAGTTTCTCTTAGTGGACAACCATCATCCTATGTTCCTGCACAAACCTATACTCTCACAGTAACTGTAGCTTCAAGTGCGATTTCTGGATCAACTGGGGGCTTCTCTTTGGATTCAAATGCGGGAAGTTTCTCTAATCCTGGTGCGAATGCACAGTTAAACAGCGGTAAAGTTACCCATACAAACAAGAATGCTAGATCTTGGACAGTGGATTGGACTGCGCCATCATCGGGAACTGGGACAGTAAGTTTCAGTGTAGTAGGAAATGCAGTGAACAATGA
>Ga0208407_1001122_pt1 | contig 12405 bp, 12 predicted proteins | sample ETNtaG_9_FD_185775 | JGI IMG/M metagenome (GOLD analysis project Ga0208407, IMG submission 185775) | Marine microbial and viral communities from oxygen minimum zone, Eastern Pacific Ocean - ETNP201406SV69 (SPAdes) (version 2) | ecosystem: Environmental > Aquatic > Marine > Oceanic ...
CAGATGCAATTCGGAATGTAAGATTTAGACCTGCTAAACAACGTGAACGAGCAGTAGGGGTATGGATTTCAATACCTGTTAACTTCAGATTAAAAAGTTAATAACTCAATATTTTAATATATTTCAAATAAAAAAAGCCTGCTTTACAAGCAGGCTTTTTTGTTGATAAATATATATTTACAAATATTCTAACTTGATACTTTTGCCTTAGCAAGGTTTCTTACTAGGCCTGGCTCCCAACCTTGAAAGTTGTAATTTGCTATGAAGGCAAAAATATCTTGTGCTTTTTCATTTTCACCAACACCTTCATAAGCCAAACCTTTAAAATATGCATAGTATAGATTATTTTCCTTTTCAATAGTCGCAAACTGACTAACTGCTTTTTCAGGATCACCTGTGAACAAACTTACCATACCAGATAAAGCATTATAACCATCTAAGGCGTCATTTGTCTGTCTTTTACTTGCTAATTTGTAAAGATTATCTAGTGATTTTTGCGCTCTTGTGTAATCCCCAAAGAGAACGTAATACCAGGATTCCATCCAGGCATTAAATCGTTGATATCCTTCTTCAACAACTTCATCTTTAGTTTTATTCATATTTAATCTATCTTGGCGAATTCTCCAATTTGCTCGCATCGCATCATATGCACCAGATTTATTCTGGTTATATGCATGTGCTAAGAAACGATTAAACTGTAATCCAGAACGTCTATCTAAAATTTCGGCTTCAGACAAATCATATGTCATTAGTTTTTTTTCTAGATCATCAGCTGCTTCAAGCGCTCCCGGGTAATCTCCTTCATAGAGATATGACCATAATCCAAATTCACCATAACTATACCTTGACCAATCATTTGGAGAATTTTTAGATGCTAATAAATAGTTCTTTTTAGCATTTTCATAGTCACCGCTAAAAAGATAAGTGTGTGCAATTAGGTTATATGCGGCACCTTGAGAGTGATTAGCTTTTATAGCCGCTTCAGTCATTTTTTCATATTGAGCTCTTGCTGCTTCCATATCTCCATATTGTCTTTCAATATTCCCTTTTGCTTGATATGAAAATGGAGCATTTGGCCTAGCTTTAACCATTCCTTTTGCATATTGCAAAGCAGCCTTTTTTGATTGCCTATTTTTTGGTAAAAGTGTGTTTCCACCAAAAGTGACCTCATGAGATGCAAGGCCTCTCCAAGCCCTATATTGATTAGGATTAATATCGATCGCTTTTTTATAGTTTTCAATTGCTAGATCAAAGTTCTCAACCCCAGTATATGCGTTTCCTAGCTCTACATAAGCCTCTGAACTATTTGGATATATTGACACTAATTCTTTACATAAATTTATATAATCATCTGAACGACCTTCGCGCGCAGCTACCCAAAGTTTTACTTGTAATTTTTCATGATCATTACCATTCGCACTGTTTAGCTTAGCTTTATCTCTATACTCTTGCCATTTATTTGGATCATTAGTAGGTACATTAAGATTAGCTAAAATAAAATCAGGATCTAATGATAGTGCCTTTTCCATCATGTCCATTCCTTTCGGCCCATTGTTTTCATCCCATGCGCTTTGGGCTCCCCTGTATAACTTGATAGCCTCTTGATTAGTTGATGACAGTGGCAATTCAACATCTGTTGATTTACTACAGCCTACTAATAACATCGCAAGCATTGCCGGTATAAATATTTTGTTATGAAACTTCATTCTAATAAAACCCTTTTTTTGATTGCAAGAAATTAATAAATATATATTGACCACAAAGCTTTTATTATAAAGACTATTAAGTCCAAATTTATAATTAGTCTATAAGGGCTTTAAGGTATTCTTTATTCATTAATCCAATATTTTTTATTGAAATATCTTTTGGGCAGGTTGCCTCACAAGCCCCCGTATTTGTACAATGCCCAAACCCCTCGTCATCCATTTGTTTGACCATACTGAGCACCCTTTGTTTTTGTTCAGGCTTGCCTTGCGGTAATGAAGAAAACTGAGAAATCTTAGCTGAGACAAACAAGCTTGCTGAAGAGTTTTTACATGTGGATACACAAGCGCCACAACCAATGCAGGCCGCAGCATCAAATGCCTCAAGCGCCTTTTCTTTTTCGATTAGAATAGCATTTCCATCAGGAGCGCTACCAGTGTTAACAGAAACATATCCGCCAGCTTGTATTATTCTATCAAAAGAAGATCTATCAGTTACTAAATCTTTCAAGATAGGGAAGGAAGATGCTCTCCACGGCTCAACGGCTATTGTGTCTCCGTTTTTGAAATTAAACATGTGTAATTGACAAGCGGTTGTTGATTTAACCGGTCCATGTGCCTCTCCATTAATCGTCATAGCACAACTTCCGCAAATGCCCTCTCTACAATCATGTTCAAACGCAATGGGCTCTTCATTCTTATTAATTAATTTTTCATTTAATACATCTAAAAGCTCTAGGAAAGACATATGGGAATTAATACCATTCATATCGTATGTAACAAACCCACCTTTTTCGTTAGGGGCATTTTGCCTCCAAACTTTTAGCGTAATATCCAATTTTTTACTCATTTGTAACTTCTTTGTGTTGGTGTAACATTTTCAAAATCAAGCTTTTCCTTATTAAGCTTAGGTGATGATTTTTCACCTTTATATTCCCATGCCGACACATAGCTATAATTTTCATCATTGCGCAATGCTTCACCATCTTTTGTTTGATGCTCTTCTCTAAAATGAGCACCACAGGACTCTTTTCTATCAGACGCATCGCGAATCATTAGATCTCCAAGCTCAATAAAATCAGCAACCCTCCAGGCTTTTTCAAGCTCTAAATTGATTGAGCTATCATTTCCAGGAACCTTAACATCAGACCAAAAACTTTTCTTTAAATCTTCAACATCTTTTAATGCCTGATCTAAATCCTTTTGATTTCTAGACATGCCGCAATTATTCCACATAATCTGACCTAATTCCTTGTGCAGGCTTTCAACAGTTTTATTACCATTGTTTGAAAGTAGTTTATCAACAACCTCTTTTGATGATTGCAATGTTTCATCAAAGGAAGAATCATTTATGCTAACCTGTTCGCTATTTATTTCTTTGGATAGATAGGTTCCAATAGTATAGGGTAGAATAAAATAGCCATCAGCTAAGCCTTGCATTAACGCTGATGCACCCAAACGATTTGCCCCATGATCTGAAAAATTACATTCCCCAATTGCAAATAAACCAGGGACCGAAGTCATTAAATTATAATCAACCCATAACCCGCCCATAGTATAATGCACAGCAGGGTAGATGCGCATCGGAGTTTTGTATGGGTTTTCACCTGTTATTTTACTATACATTTCAAATAGGTTGCCATAACGAGCGCTTACCGTGTCTTTCCCCATATTATTTATAGCATCTTCAAAATCTAGGTATACTGATTGCCCTGTATCTCCAGCTCCGTAGCCAGCATCACATCTTTCTTTGGCAGCACGTGAGGCAATATCTCTAGGAACTAGATTGCCAAATGCGGGATACCTCCTTTCAAGATAATAGTCTCTTTCATTTTCTGGTATTTGGTCTGGAGAGCGCTTATCCTCTTTGGTTTTTGATACCCATATTCTTCCATCATTTCTCAGTGACTCTGACATTAGAGTTAATTTTGATTGATATTCACCAGATACGGGAATGCAAGTAGGATGAATTTGTGTAAAACATGGATTGCTAAACATGGCGCCTCGCTTGTAAGCCTTCCAGGCTGCAGTGACATTGCTTCCCATCGCATTTGTAGATAAATAATATACATTTCCGTAACCACCAGTTGCTAATATCACTGCATTAGCAGAATATTTTTCAAGCGCACCAGTAACTAAATTTCTCGCTATGATACCCTTTGCGTGCCCATCAACCAATACAATATCAACCATTTCATGCTTAGTAAACATTGTTACCTTACCAGAATTAATTTGTCTACTCAGAGCACTATAAGCTCCTAATAATAATTGTTGCCCTGTTTGTCCTCTCGCATAAAATGTTCTAGATACTTGTACACCACCAAATGATCTGTTATCTAATGTACCTCCATACTCTCTAGCAAATGGTACCCCTTGCGCCACACACTGATCAATTATGTTTCCACTGACCTCAGCCAAGCGATGTACATTGGCCTCCCTAGATCTATAATCACCACCTTTAATTGTATCATAAAAAAGCCTATATACACTATCTCCATCATTTTGATAATTTTTTGCTGCGTTTATGCCGCCTTGTGCAGCTATGGAATGCGCTCTACGCGGGCTATCTTGAAAGCAAAATGCCTTTATATTATATCCCATCTCAGCCATAGAAGCTGCAGCCGATGCACCTGCTAATCCCGTTCCAATAATTATCACCTCTTGCTTTTGCTTATTAGCAGGGCTAACCAGCGGGAGACTAGAACGATATTCGGTCCACTTTTGGCCTAGCTCACCGCTTGGGACATTATTATTAAGTTTTGATGTTTTATTGTTTTGAAGTGAAGGTGGTGATGATTTTTTAGTTATTTTGGTCGATTTAAACGAATCATCAATCTTGTTATAATAATTATCCCAATATTCTTTCTCATGTTTTAATTGTGAACTGGTTTTTTCTTTACCAAGGTTTTTTTGAATTTTCTTTTTAAGCCCATCCTTGGAACCAAAAAAACTATAGGTTTGATAATAATTAAAACCTTTTTTATCAGTATAGATACTGCTTTTGCGATTATGTTTATTAGATTTAGTCATGTGTTTTCGAAACTGTTAAATTAATAATATAACAACTATAAATATAGTTTATAGTTGCTGTAACTAATTACCTCCATTTAATATTCCAAACCAAAATGCTATACTAAAAAACCCAGCTGGAACAAAAAACCAAAAGACAACACTAATTAAACTAAGCATTTTTCCAATAGTGGTATTCTTAATTCCAAAAGTTTGTAATGCAGAATTAAATCCATGTTTTAAATGAAAGCCGAGCAGTACCATAGCAACAAGATATAAAATGGTGATAAAAATATTTCCAAAACCGATACTACTACTGGTGACAATTTCATAATAAGCAGAATGATCATCATTGTTTTGAAAATTATACCAAAAGGTTGACAGGTGGGTTACGATAAAAATAAACAATATGCTTCCAGTGAATAGCATTGTTCTTGAGGAAAGTGTCGCATTATGATTTTTTGTTCCTGATTTAGTAGATGTGTTTCCTGATTTTTTAGATTGGATAGCAAGTGTTACTGAATTTGTAATATGAACTAATAAAATAGCTGCTAGCGCTACCTCAAGTATTCTTATTAAGGGCTTAATCTTTTCAAGGCTACCTACTAGAAAATTAAAATTTTCTGCACCCGTATAAATAACAAGATTGTTTAACAAATGAAAAAGGAGAAAAAAGCAAAACAGCAAACCCGTTGTTGCCACTAGGACCTTTTTACCAATTGTTGAAGAAATAAATAGCTTAAACGACGACATTATATATTATAGTTCCTCAGATTATTTAATAATATAACTATAAATTAATGCACCAATCAACTATAAACAACTATATGTTAAAAAGTAACTATATTCTACCAGAAAGCATGGCGCCTAGATGTGCGCCATAGAATAATAATGCAACCAGTATTGATGAACACAATAGGTAGGATGTATAATTATTATTGTATGATTTAGGATGTATCGTTTTGAAATAAAATAGTATAGCAAAACCAGTAATGGAAATAATTTGAACAGCGCCATGGTTATACCAGATGGGCCAAACTGCACCAAAATGACCAATTAACGAATCATCAATTATACCGCTGGCAATTGCAGCTATACTTGCTATAAGGCCAGTAAGCAGAATCCACCAGCTTGCTACTAATAAATCCTTGTTCTTAGAGTAATAATAAATAAAATCAAATACAACAGAAGTTGATAAAAGAGCTATTGGGAAATGAATAACTAATGGATGCCAATCACTGATCATAATTTTTTAGTTTAATTCCTGAAAAAACACTAATTGTCCACATTCCCCACAAGAAAATATTTAAGTATACAAATGGAGTTGTGGGTATAAAAGTATATAAGATTATACCTATACCAGTAAGCCCAATAAAATAAACCACCTGGATAGTTACGCGTGACATATGAGTACCTAATCGCGTCACGTATGTATATCCAATAGTTAATAATCCAATAAGACTAACCCACCATCCAAAAAATCTATATAGAAGTGTGAGATAGGCTGGGAGATTTCTATTAATATCTGCAGCAAATAAATTTTCATATGATTCTTCAAGGAGTATGGTATTTGCAGATTCATCAAGAAGCCATGGTTCTGGAGATAGGGTCCATGCAAATCCAGCGCAGAAAGCACTAAAGCCAATTATAAAAAAAGGCATCATTGTGTAGTTATGTAAGGTTTTTGGGTTCGTCATTTTTAATCCTCAAATGTATCTAAATAATTTTCAATTATAAAACTCTTTAAAGTTTGATTAGAATTATTATACTTACCCTGAATGGTTAACGTATCAGGCCCATTAGATATCAAATTATTCAATTCTAATTCTAGAATGGGCCTTTCGTTTTTAATATTTAATATTGTTGCTCTCTCATCTAATCCATCTAATGCAAGTTGTCCAATATATTCTAACCAATACCCAATAGATTTTTGTTTTGGCCCAATATTAGAAAATGATAGACTAGTTGCTTGGCTTGAAAGTTTAATTTTGTCATCAATGGTCCATGAATTAATTTCATCTAATAATTTATCTCTAACAATATTACTAGTTAATAAGCCCACCAAAAAAGCAGCAGGAATTATCTCCTTACTTTTTTGTTGACGATCCGCAGCCCTTACTTCTAGTACAGTTTTATATCGTACATGCGTGAAAATTTGTCTAAATGCTGAATAGATTAGACCATCATTTTTATCTGATGCAATCATTGATCCTAAATCATTATCAAATGCACTAAATACACCTTGAGGGTTTTCGATAAAAATAGACTGTCTTGATTGCAGCCAATCAACATATTTATTGATCATATTATTAGAATCATGAATATTATGATCAAAAAGAGAACCACATCTTGAGCTATCTGTATTGTTCCATATTTTCCATCGTAGGTTATCATTATTAGCTAATTTGTTTTCTATAAATGGCGCATTTGAAAATAAAATACTAACCAGCGGTTGTATGCTATCCGCTATAAATGCCATCTGATTTGCATCTTCTTCATTTGTATAATCAATATTAACCTGAATACTTGTGGTATTCCGCATCATCCAAGGGCCTAGCTTACCAGTTTTTTGAAATAAATTATTCATGAGATGATATTTATTTGAATCGATTAATTCAATTTCAAAGGGATTGGAAATTGGTTCTACTGAAAAATAACCCATATCAATTTGATTTTTATTACAAAGCTCTTTTTGGGTTTCCATATTGATTGAAAACTCATCAACGATATCCCATAAACTAATTTGGGGACTGGATGCCCACTCTAATTGTCCTCCCGGTTCAAGGGAATACGTATATTGATAATTAGTAGCTACCTTATTTAAATCAGTTAATAAATCTGTTGCTGAGTATTGCCCTTTTTTATTAACGGGAATTCTAGTTAAGCTACCCTGATTATAGTAGAAGCTTTCAATTTCGACACCAATCTTCCTTTCTTTTTCGTTGACTGTCTTTGAGAGAATCATCGATTTGATTTTATCAAATAAATTCATTTAATATCTTTTCGATGCATACCTTTATGTAGCATTCTCCTGATTGATTCATCATCGTTCTTTTTTAATAGCTGATTAACTTGTATCCAGGCAACGTCTTTTGATTCATGGCTGACTAATATTTTTTCTGAATGCCTGTTTGCTTCAAGAAGAAACCGAATATCAAAATGAAAATGCTTGGGTATTTCCTTGTATTTTGGAAATGAATGAATATCTAAATCAAATATATTATCAGTGACAATTTTGAATTTTTGAAAGCCAGATTCTTCCACAGCTTCAGAATAAGCCACTTCTAGTAAATCTTGATTACCATCCGCATGACCCCCAAGTTGTAGCCATTTATTTAATTTCTTATGATGCGTCATCAAAACCCAGCTATTTGATTCATCTACTATCCATGCAGACCCGGTAAAATGACCATATAAATTAGATCGATTAAAGCAGTTATTATTGCTATCTAAAAATTCAAATGTTTGCGCTATGGTCCTTCTTTCTTCAGGATAATTAGCTAAATATTGATTCAATTTTTTTCGAAGTGGTTGCTTAGGCATAATTTTGTTTAGTTAAATTTATTTCTTTTTAATGAAAAAAGTAATTATTGGTTAAAAAAAACCCCTTATTAAGAATGTAATAAGGGGTTTGTAATTAAAGAAATAGAGGAAACTATATTATTCTACAGTATCTCCTCCTAATAAATCCTCTAGCTTGAATGCACCATCTTTTTCCATTTGCTTAGCAGCCGATACAATAGATTTTCTAGCATTGTCAACATCTCGTTTAGGCACAGCACCTTCAACGGGCTCAAACATGGCCTGCTTCTTTTTAGGTAGTACGCCTAACACTTTATCGGTAACTGACTGATCCATACCCTTAAGGGCCATAGAGACAGCATCCAAATCTACAGCATTCATAAGATCGCGAAGTAGGTTGTCCGGAAATATTTCAAAAATTGAATCAAATGTTATTCTATATTTTTTTACTTGTTCAGCAAGTTCTGGATCTTCCTGTTCAAGGTTTTCCATAAATATTGCTTCATCTTCTGCTGGCATTTCACCAAGCAGATCAGCTAAATCTTTTCCGCCACCTCTAGAAAAATTAACGGTTTTTGGTAGCTGCTTTGATTTCTTATTAAGTTTATTTGCAATTTGAACAACCGCTTCTAGTGGAACATCATTTAAGTTTCCAATACTAAGCAAAACATCTCTTTTTTGCGCCTCATCTAAACGATTTAGGATAGCTGTTCGTTTTTCACCTTCCAGTTGTGCCAAGGCAATTGCAACAACTCTTGAATCTTCTGATGCAACTAATGCTATTAGCTGTTCACTGGTTAGTTCATTTAAGAATTCAAATGGCTTTTTTGGTTCATCACTTTCTTCTTGAATAAATTTTTCACTAACAAAAGAAAAATAAAATTCTTCCATGACCTGTTTTTTTACAGAGAAAGAAACATCATTAATTCCTCTCATAGCAGCACGAATTTTACGAATCTCTGTTTTATCCAAATCATTGACCAGGCTCAACGCAAGGCTTTCTCCAAGCACCGAAAATAAAATGGCAACTTTTTGTAATCCGGATAATCTATTGTAATCTGAGATCATAATAGCCTCTTATTTTTTCTTTTTCTTTTTATCATCACCATCATCACCATCATCATCGCTTGGTTCAGGTTCAGGTTCCGCTGGTGCTTCTTCCACGATCCAATCTTTAACAATTTTATTTGCTGCTTGTGGTTGGCCAACGCTCATTGATACAACGGCTTGTTTCATATCATTTACTTCACTTTGCAAAACCGCGATATCTTCATTTGGAGTCGAGGATTGCTGTGCTGGTTGACTTGGAGCTTGTACAACATTTGTCACTGCTGGCGCTCCACTATCTTTTTTTTTAGGTCTTCTTGGTGGATACATCATCCAAGGTGGTGGCATTTGTTGTTTAGGTTTATTGATTAACATGAAGACTAATACCACTATTAATCCAATTACTAATGCTGATAACACTGAAATCAAAACAATCATGCCGGTTCCACTTCCACCACGACCTGATTGTCTATCAAGCTCTGCTTGAGCTTGATCTAGCATGGCAAGTTTTTCATCTCCCATGTCATTAAATGATGCAACATTTGCCGCACCTAAAAAAGATTTAAGATTTTGGATTTCTTCATTTAATGCCTGAAGGCGAATAGAGTCTTGCTTGAGCATTGCCTGACGTTCTTGATCGTAGGATTGATCACGAGCAGATGCTTCAAGCTCTGCTAATTTTGATTGAAAATATAGACGGTCTTCTTCGCGTCTTTCCGATTCCGATTCTTTATAATTTTCTAATTCATTTTTCCAATCAACTTCTCCTAGTCTCTCTCTTTGGCTTTCAAGGGTTTCAAGCTTTTCAGCAATATTTTTTAACAATACCTGCTCCGCTGATTTTTCATCGCGACGCTCTTTAAAACTAGCAGTCATAATACTTAACACATCACCTCTTGGACGATTAAATCTTGAAGCAACCATAACTACTTGGCGTATATTTTCTATTAATTCAGGAGCAGCACCCTCTTGAATAATAATACTAATTTCCATATTTCTTACGCTAGCCATTGATGGTTTCATTTCTTTTTGGGTTCTTGAAACCACATTATCACCTACAGGTGTATCCATTTTAGGCTCAGCAGTTGGCTCAGCAGTTGGCTCAGAGCTTTCTGCTGTAAAATCAAAGCCTGGGATAGGCAGGCCTACGTTTCCACTAGCTGGAGCATCGCCAGTATTAACCATGTCCCGCGCCGATTGTAAAGATTTAACTGAACCATCATTTGGAGAAAATGTTGTTTGATTTTCAATAGCGCTACTGACTTCTAAATCTACACTAACATCAATAACGTATTTGCGATTATCAATTACTTTTTCCATCGCATCAGAAATACGATTTCTTAGACTGTTCTCAATCATGAGTTTTTGGGCGAGATATCCATTGGACTGTCCAATTATTATTGAAAATAATAATGACCCCAATATTATATATCTAATTCCCATATTATGCCGCTTTTTCATATCTGCTCCCTTGTTCATATGAATTTTATTACCTCGATTAAAGTTTGTTTGGTGCTAAAAAAGTTATTTCCACACGACGATTTCTCGACTTTTGTTGTGGGGTTGAATTATATTTTTGAATCAAATCTGCTGTAATGATTTCAGCTGTATTTTTGTCGCGTGGTGCAAATTCTCCGTATCCTACAGATTGGAGACGAATAGGGTCTACCTTAAGACTAATTAATAGCCTTACAACTGCAGCTGCCCTTGCGCCTGAAAGCTCCCAATTGCTAGGATATCTTTCTCTCAGGCTTTTTGGTAATGGGTCACTATCAGTATGTCCTTCAACCGCAATCATAAAATAGGACTCCTCAATTGTAGGTACTATCTTCTTCAATATTTCAAGAAAGCCAGGCTTTGTCGTAGCAGACCCTGGTTCAAAACTAATATCAGAAGATATTCCTATCGTAACTCCCTTTGGGCTAGTAGTTACTTCAACTGGTGGTTCTCCTGTTTCTGAGTCTTGTCCCATTTCTTCAACCATTTTTGTTGCAGCCTTATGAATATCACCCAAGCTCATTGCTTGATTATCCATCTTTTCTTTTGTTCCAACAGATTTGCCCATACTATCAGCCATATTTTGAAGCTTCACAGGATCTATGGTTGAAATAGCTGCAAGCAAAACAAAGAATGCAAAAAGTAGGGTCATCATATCAGCAAACGTACCAAACCATCCGGGCAGACCTTCCTCAACTTGCTCCCTACCTTTAGCCATAAACTTTTTCTTCTCTTGTGGTGTTGCGGCCATGTTTACCCAGCATCCTCTTTCTTCCACTCTTTAGGTGGAATGAATGAATTCAATTTTTCACGTACGATAATTGGGTGCTTTTTTTGATGAATTAGTCGCGCTGCTTCCAATTGTAAATTTTGTTCAGTGCTTGAAGTAGTAATACGTGTCTTAATTTTATCCGCCATAGGTAGAAAAAACAAGTTGGCAAAAATAGCTCCATACATCGTTGTAATTAATGCTGCTGACATACCCGCACCAAGAGTATCTGTTCCACCGCCTTCTCCTCCAAAACCCGATAACATAACAACAAGACCGATTAATGTACCTACCATTCCCCAAGCAGGAGCCATCACGCCCATGGACTTAAATAGACCTGCCTGTGTATTTTCACGAAGCTCTCTATAGTCTATTCTTGTATTTAAAATTTCAGTCACTTCTTCAAGTGAATATCCATCAATAACCATCTGCACACCATCCTTGAAGAAAAAGCTACTAATACTTTCAATATGTTTTTCAAGGTCCGCAGTTCCTTTTCTACTAGCTTCTGAAGCTTCAACCGCTTCATCTACTAAACCACCTAGCGTATCTCTACCGCCCTTGAATACAGCTCCCATAGCTGCTCCAAGTTGCAGTACATCTTTTAAAGGAAAAGCCACTGCTACTGATGCTAGCATACCTCCAAACACAATTCCAAAACTCGCCACAGAGACAAACATTCCCATGTCTGGTGTCATAAGAAGGATACTTCCTATAATTGCCCCCATGCCTAATAAAATCCCTACTAAAGTTGCAATATCCATGATTAATCCTCTATCAAGGTTGTTGATTTAAGTCGGTTTTCATGTAATGCTTTAAGAACATTCCTTACATCATCATATTCTGGATCCATACGAA
>Ga0208407_1001129_pt1 | contig 12385 bp, 9 predicted proteins | sample ETNtaG_9_FD_185775 | JGI IMG/M metagenome (GOLD analysis project Ga0208407, IMG submission 185775) | Marine microbial and viral communities from oxygen minimum zone, Eastern Pacific Ocean - ETNP201406SV69 (SPAdes) (version 2) | ecosystem: Environmental > Aquatic > Marine > Oceanic ...
CCCGAGCCTTAAAAAAAGATAATGTCACATATCTGCGCTGCCCTGGAATGGATGGATTGTTTGGTGTTTTATCTGGCCATCGCGATGCCCTGATCGCACTTAATTTAGGAGAGATTAAAATATCTCAAGATAATAATGACCTGATTTATGCAACAAGTGGTGGATTTGCTGAGATATCCGGTGATAAAGTTGAGCTTCTTGTAGAAACGATTGAAGAAGCTGAAGAAATAGATAAGCAAAGAGCTGAGGCTTCTTTAAAGCGTGCCAAGGATCGTTTAAAATCAAAAGAAGGTGTTGATCCTAAAAGAGCAGAGTTAGCACTTGCACGAGCTATAAATCGTTTATCTATTTCAAGAAAATAGCTTCCAACCTTTTTTCCTTCTTATTCTTGAAACATTTAGCGTATCAAGAATTTTTTTATAAATTTAACTAAATCATTTATGAATATTAGAACACATACATGTGGTGAATTGCAATCTAATGATTGTGAAAAATCTGTTATATTAAATGGATGGGTTAATACCGTGCGCCTTCATGGTCAGGTAGTCTTTGTTGATCTGCGCGATAGGTATGGAAAGACACAAATTGTCTTTAATTCTGATAATTATAGCGGTGATTTTGAGCAAGTAAAAAAACTATCCATGGAAGATGTATTGTCTATTTCTGGCAAGGTTCGCGATAGAGAGAAGAATTCAGTTAATCCCGATATGCCCACAGGTGAAATTGAAGTTTATGTATCCACAATGGAAATTTTAAATTATGCGGATCCACTACCATTTGTGATTTCTGATCGAACTAGTGCGGAAGAAGATCTAAGGTTAAAGTTTAGATATCTTGAACTACGCACTGATGAATTACAACAAAATATTAAGACGCGACACAATGCATACCAAGCAGTGCGAAGCTATTTAGCAAAAAAAGATTTTATTGAAGTTGAAACCCCTGTGTTGATGAAGTCAACACCTGAAGGCGCAAGGGATTATCTAGTCCCAAGTAGAATTCATCATGGAAAGTTTTATGCGCTTCCACAATCTCCCCAGGTCTATAAGCAAATATTGATGATTTCTGGATATGATAGGTATTTTCAAATTGTTAAATGTTTTAGGGATGAGGATTTAAGAGCTGATAGGCAACCTGAGTTTACTCAAATTGATATTGAGATGTCATTTATTGATGAAGAAGTAATTTTTAAAGAAATGGAAGGATTAACTCAGCATATATTCAAATCAGTCAAAAATATTGATTTGCCAAAAACATTTCCACGACTGACCTATGATGAGTCAATGGAGCTTTATGGGTCAGATAAACCCGATACTAGATTTGAAATGCATTTGATCGATGTAAAAAGCCATACTGATCAATCCGAGTTCAATGCATTTAAATCATCCCCTTGTGTTAAGGCAGTTGTGGTTAAGTCAGGCGCTAAGTATTCTAGAAAAAATATTGATGATTATACAGATTATGTCAAGAAATACAAGGCCAAAGGTTTAGCGTGGATGAAGATGGAGTTAGATGAGCTCACAGGGGGCATTTCAAAATTCTTCGATAGTACTATTCAAAAAGATCTAATTCAATCTGCCAATATGGAAGATGGCGACATTATCTTTTTAATTGGAGATGAAAAAGAAGTTGTACTAACCGCGCTGGGCGCCCTTAGAGTATTAATTGGTAAGGAGGAAGGATTATGCGATTCAACTAAATTTAATCCTGTTTGGATAACTGACTTCCCTATGTTTGAATTTGATAGTGATTCTGATAGGTATGTTGCAAGACATCATCCCTTTACAGCTCCAGCTTCTACTAATATTGATGATCTTAATTCTGACCCTGCCGCATTAAAATCTCGTGGCTATGACCTTACGATGAATGGCTATGAAATAGCAGGAGGGTCAATTAGAAATCATCAACCTGATTTTCAATCAAAAATCTTTGAATTATTAGGTATGGATAAAGAAGAGATTAGTTCAAGATTTGGATTTTTAGTTGAGGCTCTTAAGTACGGCACTCCTCCACATGGTGGTATTGCTTTTGGTTTTGATAGATTGATTATGATTTTATCAGGCTCAAGTAATATTCGCGATGTTATTGCGTTTCCAAAGACTACATCAGCATCTTCTTTAATGGATGATTCTCCTAGCTCTGTATCAAAAGACCAATTATCAGAATTAAATATTGATATAGTAGATAAAAAGAAATAAAAATCTATTCACTTGAAAGAGGTTAATATCTTTCGAATTCTTTTCTTATGAATTATTCTGATTATTGTAGCCCAGGTACCAAAATTCAAACACGATATCTAAAAGTTTCTAATGATATCCAGCTATTTGAAGTTCGTTTTTCACCGAAAAATATTTCAAAATATCCTCCTGTAGTTTTCATAGCAGGTTGGGGTTCATTCATTCAAGGATGGGAAATTGTTCTCAAAGAAATGACCAAGCATTTTGAGATTTATTATATCGAGACAAGGGAAAAGAGTTCAGCGAAACATGTAAAAGAGCAAAAAATTAGTATTCAAAATATTGGAGATGATATAGCTAAAGCCGTGCAGTTACATGATATAGATGATAATAGCTTTATAGCCTTTGGAAGCTCAATGGGTGCAACCGCAATTCTTGATGCAATGGCTGAAAATAAATTAAATCCATACTTAGCGGTACTTATTGGCCCAAATATTGAATTTAATATCCCACGATTTCTAATCATTATTATAGCCGTTATTCCAACTCAGCTTTATAAGTTTATCAAGCCTTTTGCAAAATGGTACATGAAGAAGAAATATATTGATATGAATTCTGATTCCAAGCAATACCATAAATATGCTTACGTCTTAGATAATATTCATCTCGGAAGAACTCGTCGCTCAGCATTGAGCTTTAAAAAATATAGTTTTCAGGATAAAATCGAACAAATAAAAAAAAGAATTTTGGTTTTTTCTGGCAAAAAAGACATATTACATAGCTATGAAAAAACTTTAGATATGGTTAATAGGGTTGAGCAAGCAACGCTAATTAATCTAGAAACTAATGAAAGAACACATAGCGTTGAGATGGTAGATGAATTAAGATCTTATTTGAATAAATATAATTTATTCAAATAGAGATTCTTTTTTTGCTAAAAGAGTTTTTGCTTTTTCCTGTTCAAAAAGATTTTCAGGTGATGCTTCTGGTAGTTTTGTAGGGTCTGTATTTAATACAAGCTGAAGGTCTCCAATAAATGATTCTCTATCTCCGTTTTTGGTATGAAGATATTGCGCGCGCAATATATAGGTTGTCATAAAGTCTGGCTCGCTTGAAATTGATTTATCAAAACTATTTTTCGATTGATCCAGATTTACTCCTGGAAGCTTAGCATAAAATGAACCAAAAATACGATTTGCTCCATGGTAATAATATTCTGGGTTTATTGAAAGTATTCGATGAAGCGTAGTTTCAATAATTTCCCGATTCTCCATTCTTTCTAGTACCGGTTTTGTTAGTAAATAACTAGTATAATTTTCTGCCCACCAATAGGCAACAGGGAGTAAATCCTCTGAGAGATTTTCAAGCCCTGCAATAGTTTTTGCTACGCTATCACCCTCAATAGACCGAAAGCCATTTTGAAAATCTTCAGAATTAATAATATACTGCCAAGATTTTGTATAGCCATTGATAAATGATGAATCAGCTGATTCATCATTTATTGCACTAAACCTCCCTATAAAATAACAACTTCTAGTGTATAGGACCATTATATCAGAATTTTCTGGATCAAGCTCTACTGCTTTTGATAGAAAATGGTTTGATAATTTTGCATCTTTATGATCGACCCTTTTTTCCCAATGTGATTTCCCTAGCTTAGCAAGGTGCTCTACATTTTTTTTCTTAGATACATATCGATTTGAAATAGGGGATTTAGTTGTACATCCAGAAAATAATAAAAGGACAAAAAGTATATATTGAAATGCTTTCATAGTAATAAATTTAATCTATCATCTGTGTAATACATTGAAAATAGTTATAAATTTGAGCCCTAATTTTAATAAATAAATTTAGTAGATGGAAAAGACAATTGAAATGAAAGGTATTGACCTTGGTTCTTTTTTTGGGCCGGCTGATACTAATTTAAAACTAATTGAAAATAATTTCTCTAGTACAATAATTGTACGTGGTAGTGTGATCAAAATTATTGGTGATGAGAAAGAAATCTCTGCAATTAATCAAATTTTTCATGAAATGGCAGCTACGCTGAATGAAAAGGGATCGCTTGGAAAAAGCGATGTAGAGACATTATTAACATTTAACACAACTGTATTGAATTCAAGCACTAACGACCCTGATAATATTATCCATTATGGTCGTAAAGGAAGTATATCCCCTAGAACAAAAGGTCAGAAAAAATATGTAGATACAGTAAAAAATAATGATATTGTTTTTTCAACTGGACCAGCTGGGACAGGAAAAACATTTATTGCAGTAGCTTTTGCAGTTGCCGCACTTGATAATCACGAGGTTGATAAAATTGTTTTATGTAGACCAGCTGTTGAAGCTGGCGAAAGCTTAGGATTTCTTCCAGGCGATCTTAAAGAAAAAATCGATCCTTACTTAACACCTCTCTATGATGCTTTGGGAGAAATGTTAAATTATGAAAAATTAAAACCTCTTCTTGCAAATAATACCATTGAAATAATACCCCTTGCTTATATGAGAGGAAGGACTTTAAACAATGCCTTCATGATTTTAGATGAGGCACAGAACGCTTCTTCGGTTCAGATGAAGATGTTTTTAACTAGATTAGGGGTTAATTCTAAAACAATTATTACTGGGGACGTAACTCAAACAGATCTACCAAAAAAACTTGAATCTGGATTAATTCAAGTTCTTAATTTATTAAAAGGGATAGATGGTATAGGTTTTTGCGAACTTTCTTCAAAAGATATAGTTCGACATAAATTAGTTAAAGATATAATCAAAGCATATGATGAAGGAAAAAATTAATTTTGCAACCTGATAATGAACCAATTTTTATAGTAAATTCTAATAATATTATTAGCTATTTATAAAATGAATGTATTTTCTCTCCACACTGCTCTTTTCTGTCGCTTATCATCTCAAAACAATTTTTTCATCAAACATAATTTAGATGGAGAACAGAATGACCTTAGCTAAACAACTAATTGATTGGGATAATTTAGGCTTTGAGCCCCTACCTACTAGAAGCATGTGGGAGGGTAAATGTTCTTCTGGGGATGAATGGACAATGGAAGCCTTGTTCCGTATGGAGAAATTAGTCTTTCTCCAGCTGCATGCGTTTTGAATTATGGTCAAGGTGTTTTTGAAGGGATGAAAGCATATCATACTGCCAAAGATAGAATTGTGTTATTCCGGCCTGATAAGAATTCAGCGAGAATGCAAAAATCTACAGAACGAGTTTGTATTCCAGCAATGAATCACCAATACTTTATGAATGCCCTTACTTCAACTGTATTGGATAACTTGGACTATGTTCCTCCTTTTGGAAAGGGTACAATGTATATTAGGCCAATAAGCTTTGGTATTTCCAAGGCAATTAGCGTGCAACCTGCATCAGAATATATATTTATAGTTTTTGCTTCTCCTGTTGGTCCATATTTTAAAGGAGGCAAAAAACTGCTCCATTTATATTTATCTGACGAATTTCATAGGGCAGCTCCAAAAGGTATTGGTAATGCTAAAGCTATTGGTAATTATTCTGCTTCTTTGTTACCAGGGTCAAAAGCAAAATCTAAAGGATTTAATGACATGATATATGTTCATGCAAAGAATGAAAATCTTATCGAAGAAATGGGAGCTGCGAACCTTTTTATCTTGTCAGATGGCGAGCTTTTGACACCCAAGCTAGGAGGATCTATACTTGATGGTGTAACTCGAGACTCTGTTATTACCATAGCAAGAGAGATGTTAAATCTTCAGGTCAAAGAGACGGATATTGAAATTGAAAGACTACTTCAAGCCGAAGAGGTTTTCTGTTGTGGCACTGCTGTTGAAGTAACTAGTGTTGGTAAAGTATCTACAAAAGACAAAGAGTATACCATTGGCAATGGAAGCTATGGCCCAAAGAGTCTTTTAATCAAAAAGCACTTACTACAAATTCAAAAAGAAGAAATCGATGACCCATTTGGGTGGATTCATCCAATTAATTAATTTCTTTTATGACTTCAATTAAACAATCTAGGCGCTCTGGAAGAGAAGCTGTTCTCCAGGCTCTTTATGCGCTTGAAGTTGGAGGTGAAAATCAGACTAAAGCACTCAAAGATATTTTAGCGCGCGAAGTTCGTGATGAGAAAATAAATAATTTCATCACTGAGCTTTTTGAAATTTGTTTAAAAAATAGAGATTGGTGCGAAAGTCAAATTAAATCCCGACTCAATAATTGGGAGTTTGAAAGAGTTGCTCTTTTAGATCGTTTATTATTAGTGGTCGCAATAAGCGAAATTTTCTTTGTTGAAAGCATTCCCCCCAAAGTATCTATTTCTGAAGCTATAGAAATAGCAAAGGAATACAGCACTGAAGAAAGCTCAGCTTTTGTTAATGGAGTTTTAGATAGTGTTTATAAATCAGTGTCTCAAGAAAAAGATAAATTAGCATTATGATCATTAATTTAATTAATAAAATTTTTGGGTCGCGATCAGATCGCGAGATAAAATCACTCTATCCAATAGTTGATGAAATAAATCAATTAGCTGAAAAGTTAAAAAATAAATCTGATGATGAAATAAGACAGCGTACAGCAGAATTAATGGATGAAATTCTCACTTCTAGAAAAGAAGCAGAAGCTAAAGCTAAAGATGAAATTAGCGATAAAGAGGAAGCGAGAAAGTTTGTTTTGCTTAGTGAGCATAAAAAACTTGATTCCATCTTACCCGAAGCATTTTCTATGGTTAAAGAAACCTGTAGGAGGATGTGTGGGACAAGTTGGAATGTTGTTGGTCGTGAGCTGAGTTGGGATATGGTACCCTATGATGTTCAAATTATAGGCGGTATTATTTTGCATCGTGGGAATGTTGCAGAAATGAAAACCGGTGAAGGAAAAACTCTCGTGGCAGCTTTCCCAATATTTTTAAATGCCCTTACTGGTAGAGGAGTACATTTAATTACAGTAAATGATTATTTAGCTCAACGAGATGCGGAATGGATGGGTGAGGTTTATAAACGCCTAGGATTAACCGTAGGATTTATTCTTAATAATATGTCGCCCGATGAAAGAAGAAAAAACTATAATTGCAATATTACCTATGGCACAAATAACGAATTTGGTTTTGATTATTTGAGAGATAATATGTCCCTCCAGAAAGAAGATCAGGTTCAGCGTGAATATGCTTATGCGATTGTTGATGAGGTTGATTCAGTATTAATTGACGAAGCAAGAACTCCATTAATTATTTCTGGTGCAGTTGACGCTCCTGTTGATACAACATTTAGCGAATTGAAACCCCTTATTCAAAACTTAGTACGAAAACAAAATGAATTAGCTGCGCAAATAGTTAAAGAAGCCCAGCAATTAATGGATAAAGGTAAGGACAGTGAAGCTGGGTACAAGTTGCTACAAGCTCTAAGGGGAGCTCCAAAGCATCCTCGGGTAATGAAAATTTTTCAAGAATCAGGCACAAAAAAACTTGCCCATAAAGTCGAATCTGAGTTTATGAGAGATAAAAAACTCCATGAGGTTGATGATGATTTATATTATAGTATTGATGAAAAAACCCATGTTATTGATATAACCGATAAGGGAAGAAATATTTTAGCCCCAAATAAACCAGAGGTATTTATTATACCAGATCTTGGTGAGATTTTACATGATATTGATACTAACGAAACACTCACAAAAATAGAAAAAGATAAAGATAAAGAGTCTGCTTATCAGACCCATGCTGAAAGATCGGGAAAAATTCATAATATGAGCCAGTTATTACGTGCATATACATTGTATGAGAAAGATGTAGAATATGTTGTGCAAGATAGCAAGGTTCAAATTGTTGATGAATTTACTGGTAGGGTACTATCAGGTAGGAGGTATAGCGATGGCCTTCATCAAGCACTAGAAACAAAAGAAAATGTAAAGGTAGAGCGCGAAACTCAGACTCTGGCAACAATTACTATCCAAAATTATTTTAGAATGTATGATAAGTTAGCGGGAATGACCGGTACAGCTGAGACCGAAGCTGAAGAGTTTGGATCGATCTATAATTTAGAAGTTGTCGTGATACCTACGCATCAAGATGTGATTCGCGATGATCGTAATGATTTAATCTATAAGACTAAAAGAGAGAAATACAATGCTGTCGTTGAAGAGATTGCTTTAAGGTCTAATGAAGGGCAGCCCACTTTGGTTGGCACCATCTCTGTCGAAGCCTCTGAATTATTATCTAGAATGTTAAAGCGGAAAGGAATCCCTCATAATGTTTTAAATGCCAAACAGCACCAAAGTGAAGCAGAAATTGTTGCAAGAGCAGGTCAAAAAGGAGCTGTAACAATAGCAACCAATATGGCGGGACGCGGGACAGATATCAAGCTAGGAGAAGGAGTTAAAGACCTTGGCGGATTACATATTATTGGAACCGAAAGGCATGAATCAAGAAGGATTGATTTACAGCTTAGAGGAAGATCTGGGCGGCAAGGTGATGCCGGTTCAAGTGTTTTTTATTTATCTCTTGAAGATGACCTAATGAGATTATTTAATAGTGAGAGAATTGCAGCTGTAATGGATCGACTTGGAGCTGAAGAAGGAGAAGTTATTACCGCAAAGATGGTTACTAGAGCTATTGAGAATGCGCAGAAAAAAGTTGAGCAAAGGAATTTTGGAATCAGAAAGCATTTATTAGAATATGATGATGTGATGAACCAGCAACGGCAAGTAGTCTACAATATTAGAAAACATTCATTAAATGATAATGATATTTCAGAAATTATTGATGATATGATTGCTGATTTTGTAGAAGATGAGCTTGAAAAACTAGAAGAAGAAAATGTTCAAAATTGGGATTGGAGTAATTTAAAGCAAAATATTTCTTCGCATTTATTAGTTGATGTGAACTTAGAGGCTATTCAAAAACATATTGATAGTGACGATGTTGGGATTGATGATGTAAAAAATTATATTACCAGTAAGGCGAGCGAGGTATACTCTACTAGAGAATCTCTTATTGAGCCTGATATATTGAGAGGTTTTGAAAAGTTTATTTCTTTACGTACTATAGATGAAAAATGGAAAGATCACTTATATGCGATGGATCAGCTACGAGAAGGAATCAATCTAAGGGCCTATGGTCAAAAAAATCCACTTCTTGAATACAAGTCAGAAGGATTTCAAATGTTTCAGCAGATGATGGTTGATACGACCTCGGAAACGGTTAAGCGTCTTTATAGGACTCAAATACAAGGCATCGATTCAAGGCCAAACAATCTTAAAAATAATACTTCAAATATTCAGGTAAGACATGATGAATCACAGGGAATGGGACTTAATACTCCTTCATTACAGGAACAAGCTGCTAGCTCATCCGGCGCATTGAAATCACCAGTCAAGGCAGATGAAAAAATAGGAAGAAATGAAAAAATTAAATTAGTAAGTCCAAGTGGAAAACAAATTGAAGTCAAATTCAAAAAGCTTCAACATTATTTAAATCAAGGTTATACAAAGGTATAAAAATTATGTCTAAAAAGTCAAAATGGGGTTTTGCAACAAAATCAATCCATATTGGAAATAAGGCCAATAAAGAGCATGGTTCTATAGCTCCTCCAATTCATTTAACATCAACCTTTAAACAGGATGGCGTAGGTCAAAATCGTGGCCATGATTATTCACGCGTTTCTAATCCTACGCGTAGTCGACTAGAAGAAAACCTTGCTGCGCTTGAAGGGTCAAATTATGCAGTATGCTATAGCTCAGGAATGGCTGCAACAACAGCACTTTTCCAATTATTTGATAAAGATGACCATATATTAGTCTCAAGAAATACTTACGGTGGTACGTATCGAATGGCTATGAATGTTCTGAGTCGTCAAGGCATAGATTTTGAATGGATAGATACTAGAGACCCTCAGAATATCAAAAAAAGGATTAAAGAGAATACAAAGCTTGTTCATGTTGAAAGCCCAACCAATCCTCTCCTTGAATTATGTGATATTGAAGAAACAGCAAAAATTTGCAAAAGTAAGAATGTTTTGCTAAGCGTTGATAATACGTTTATGAGCCCATACGGTCAAAGACCGCTTGAGATTGGTGCAGATATTGCTATGCAGAGCTCAACGAAATCACTATCTGGACACTCAGATATTCTTGGAGGCGTCTTGACAACTAATAATGATGAATTACATGAGCGATTGCAATTTATGCTTAAGGCAACCGGGGGCGTACCTAGTCCTTTTGATAATTGGATCACTCTTAGATCAACGAAGACTTTAGCGCTTCGCTATCAGAAAGCATCAGATAATGCGCTTGAGCTTGCAAGCTGGTTAGCTACTCTTACAAATATTCATAAAACTATTTATCCGGGGCTGAAATCTCATCCTCAGCATGATATAGCTACTAAACAACAATTGAGCCCTAATGGTGACGTGGTGTATGGAGCCATGCTTTCAATTGATGTTGGAAATATTAATGCTAGGGATGAATTTCTAAAGAAAATTGAAATATTCCAATTAGCTGAAAGCCTAGGGAGCGTAGAGAGCTTAGTTTGCATACCCTACTTTATGACTCATGCTGCGGTTCCTGAGAGCACTAAATTAGAGATGGGAATTACTGAATCTCTAATTCGCCTTTCCATAGGTATTGAAGATTTTAGTGACCTTAGGACAGATTTAGCTGACGCACTAAGTTAAAGAAATAAACTACTTAACTATTTCCTTAAGCTATTCAAACTTTGTAATTTATATAATTCAATACAGGATATAAAATTAATATAAGCCGCGGTGGTGGAATTGGTAGACACGCTGGTCTTAGGAACCAGTGCCTTATGGCGTGAAGGTTCGAGTCCTTTCCGCGGCACTTTTAATTATTGTTATGCACGAATCTCAATCTGAAGAAAAATCAATTCTCAAGGTAGTTATTCATAGTTTTTTTGTTGTCCCATTGGTTATTGCAATTTTTGCTGTAATAATTTTTTTGGTAATTCGAATAATGACTACTGAGCCAAACTCTGCTCGAGATTATCTTGAGGATGTAAAAATTGGTGGCACGACCAAAAGATGGCAAGGAGCCTTTGAGCTTTCAAAAATGCTATCGAATCCTAAAATGATACCTAAAGATGATCTTTTTGCTAATGAATTGATTACAACTTTTGAATATTCTTCCAATGATAGAGATGAGCGAATTCGTCAGTATCTAGCAATTGCTATGGGAGCAACTAAAGATGAGCGCTATGCGCCAACTTTGATTGAAGCGATACAAAGCTCTGATGTAGGTGTTATTCAGGCGTGTGCTTTTGCATTAGGAAATATTGGAAGCGCTGAAGCCATTGAGCCATTAACTGAGCTACTTGATGAGCCAGATCCTCAAGTTCGACTCCATAGCGTTATAGCTCTTGGTAAAATCGGTGGACAAGCTGTTATTCCTTATCTTAAGAAAATGTTAGCAGATATTGAACCCAATGTTAGGTGGGATGCAGCCATAGGATTGGCTAAGCAAAAAGATTCAAGCGCAAGAACGATTTTATTAGACCTCTTAGATAGAAAGTATTTAAATTCATTTCCCAATATAGATGAAAAAGAAAAAGTGCAGGTTATCTTGGTTGTAATGAGTGTTTCACATTTTATTCAAAATCAGGAACTTAAATCTAAATTAGAATTTCTTAAGAATGAGGATTCAAACTTAAAAATTAGAGAAGCTGCTAGAATAGCGCTTGAAAAATATATTATCTAAGTGTTTACATAGATGTCAGAAAAATCAAATAAAAAAACTTCGACAATAAGCCCAAAATCTCCACCGCCTGCAGCATTGAATAAGGTTAAAAATGAATCTATTGTAGATCGCCGTACATTTTTTTCTTGGCTTTCTTTGGGTTGGATTGCATTTGTTGCTGCTACTGGTGGGTTTTTTACTATGATGCTTAGATTCTTCTTTCCTAATGTGCTTTTTGAGCCAGTCCAAACATTTAGAGCTGGATATCCTGATGATTATACAGTTGGTGAAGTTGATCTTAGATGGAAAGAAAAATATGGAGTTTGGATGGTAAGAAATGACGAAGGGATTTATGTATTATCAACCACCTGTACTCATTTGGGTTGTACCCCAAATTGGCAACCCTCTGCAAGAAAATTTAAATGTCCCTGCCATGGAAGCGGTTTTCGTGTTACCGGTATTCATTTTGAAGGTCCAGCGCCAAGGCCTTTAGAAAGATTTAAGATAACTCTTGCCGATGATGGGCAAATCA
>Ga0208407_1001130_pt1 | contig 12370 bp, 12 predicted proteins | sample ETNtaG_9_FD_185775 | JGI IMG/M metagenome (GOLD analysis project Ga0208407, IMG submission 185775) | Marine microbial and viral communities from oxygen minimum zone, Eastern Pacific Ocean - ETNP201406SV69 (SPAdes) (version 2) | ecosystem: Environmental > Aquatic > Marine > Oceanic ...
GGATGCAAGACCCCAACCAAACATCTGTCGAACGAATAGCATCTCAAGGGCTACAACCACTAGAATCAGTCCACCAATATTGGATGTCCAAACGAGTGTTTTGAACGTCGAAAGAGAAACCCCTGGAGTTCCTTCCTTTCGATAAGGTCCGAATTCTCCACCGAAACGTTGGGCTGTATCTTGTTTTTCTTTTTTGGACATGGTTTCACCTCATTATCGGTCAATCATCGTAATGGCATCGGTTGGGCATGCCAATACACATAATCGGCACCCTGTGCAATCTGCACGAAGAATTTTGGCTTTTTGATTTGATTCAACATTGATTAGAGGGCTGGCCATAGAAACTTTGTACATTTCTATTGCTTCATCATCACAGACAATGGTACATTGGTCACAACCAATACACAGGCGTTCCTCTACAAAAGCAACAGTTGTTTCACCGCCTTTTATTGAAGCACGCTGTTCGCCACGCAGTCTATTTAGAGAAGTCCGAATACGTACAGCCTCCTTTTCTCGACGCTTTCGCAACTCGTCGGAGGAGGTCATACAGTAGCCTCCACTGAGTCATTCCCTTCAAACTTGACGACAGCCATGTTTACCAATAAATCACCTAAACAGTAGAAAGAACCAACCAATAATGGGGGATTCCAAGCTGTTAGTCCAGTCCATGGCACTTCATTGGCCCATGTCCAATTTGCAAGTGAGGTGCCCCATAATTCCATAGCTAAAGCCGCCCAAGCCATGGCGGAATACAATTTAGGCTGTGGACCCCATTTGGTAAATGCTAAAACTAGGACTAAGAGAAATACTGCGGAGGTATCTCCACCGGTCCAGGCACCATAGGCCACCAGAGGAACAAAGGGGCCAAGCAAAGGTAAGGCCCACGAATCTTTCATCTTCTCCGCACATATCCGTCCTAGATCAAAAAGGAAATAATGACCGGCTGGAACGAATAGTGGCATAAGGCCACGTTGATATTCATAGATTAGCCAAATTTCACTGAAGAATAATTCCATCGGTGTTGCAATAGCAATTACAGTTATCATTTCAATTCGCTGCTTTTTTGCACCGTTACGATAATACCAAGCAAAAAGCCCCCAACACCACAGATTAACCGGCAATTCGGCATATTCATCCGCAATCAATCCGTTGCAGGCTGTGGCAGAAAACCAGAGCCCAAGAGCGATGGTTGTAACATAGACCCACGCCCTGTGCATAGTCATGCGAGGAGGTTCTCCCCTTAGCAAGAACGGGTGTTAATCGTTGCCGTAAGAAAGCAACTCCTTCCCCATTGCCAGCATTGAAAGTTCTGCAACCAATGCATGCCAACCATGCGCGTGCTCTCCATATTGACCCCCAGATTGCAAAAAAGATTCAAATTGAGCACTTGGTGAATTCAAATTATCTATATCTGACTTCTTATGATTAATTCTATAGAACCACGAAGCGGCCTGCCCATCAACCAAATAAACTACTGGTTCAACTGGGGCTCCATCCTCGTTTTCTAAAATTGTGGGGATTCCTTCTTGAATGAGGAAATTTTCAACATCTGCACCACCCTTTGAATACATCAACTTATTCATTTTCCGATTAGAGAGTTCTAATAATTCATCACCACTTCGAACAGTCATGATTCCAAGACCGTATGTTCCTCTATCGTTTTTGATGAATGCAACCGGTTCGCGTTGAATGCCAAGAGATTGATATTTGTCACGAAGACTGGTGAGAAATTCATCCACTTCTGCTGCAAGTTCAATCCGACATTCCTGTTTTTCTAGACATTTATGTTCCGAGACAAACCATTCAGGCATAAGATGCCAAGCGTCAATATCTAACATATGTGCGATTTCTTCAACATACTCAGTAAGAACCTCATAATGCTGAGACTTCCTTCTTCGATGCCATCCCATTGATGGCGGTGGGGAAACAATTTGATTCCCTAGACCTGCAACAAGACCATCGGTTAAGTCATTATTGAGTAAGATAAGGTCTGGTTGTTGGCCGTCGATTACTAAGACCTCCTCACCTTTGTGCTCTTTTTTCTCTATTGGGTCCAACTTTAATGGCCCAGAAATACCGATAAGATGCCCTAAATCTTCGAAATCAACTGAACCAACTGTACATCTAAATCCAGCGAGTTGGAGAAGATTTTTCAAAGCGATAAGATTTTCGACATATCCTTTGTTCCGTGTATGAGATTCGGGATAAAGATGAACCCAAACGCAGTCTTCGAATTCTCGCAGGATATGTTTTTTGAGCAATTTTGCTAGAGAAGGTTTGTCTTCTGGTGAAATATTATTGAAACCTGCTGGAAAGTGGTTAGCATCGACAACGCCGATTTTCCATCCAGCATCTCGAATGTCCACACTCCCGTAAATTGGGATTGGCACTTCACTTCTCTTTCGAGACATCCACGCAGTGATTTCAGAACGTTTACTTTCGAGTAGAACCGCATGTTCATGCACAAATGTCATCCAATCACCTCTTCAAGCAAATCCAATGTTGGACCAGTGGGTTTTTGCGCCCCCCGGTCCAAAATATGAACCGCTTCAAACAGTCCTAATCCCAAGGCTATATCAGGCTGTGTTTTCAAAGCGCCTGCAAGCAGTGGATAACGCTGAATTATGGCATCGGTTTGTGGTTTGTATTCTGCAAGTAGATTTTCAATTAAGCTGGGTGATGTTGCTCTCCCAGCAGGTAATTTTGGGCGATGGACAATATTCTTGGGAAGCGCTGTAAGCGATGCGGCTGCTCGTAAAGCAGCCTTTTCATCGCCGTGAGAAGGAAGACGCCAATCCATTGGCAATCGATGACTTGCTTGGCGGTGGGCTGCTGAAAGAAAAGGCACTCGCACTTCCAAGGAATGGGCCATCGAATGACGGTCGACCAATCGTAGTTGGAAATTCGAAAGTTGCCCATGATCAAGTTCGAATTGAAGGAATTCTTCGAGCGAACCGGTATGACTCTTTCCTGTATGACCTGTTGCATACCAACTCTCGCCCACGGGCAACATTTCGTTTTCGATTTGCCGAGCAAAGGGATGTGACATCGAGGCTAATCTTGAATCGATTATTTCTCCATGACGTTTGAGATTTCGATACCGAGGGTAGCCAGCATGCAATTCATCAGCACCTTGACCACATAGACCAACTGTCACATGTTGGGACATCTTTTGAAAAAGCGGTTGGAAAAATAGTACTGTGACATCAAGGTCCTCACCATGCCAAGACAAATTTGGAAGGAGTGTCTCAAAAGAATCCGCTTCAAGTAGATGCTTATGGTGCTTTAAATCAAACTTCGAGGCGACTTCTTCAGCAGCAATCCAATCCGGATTGTCTTCACTTTCTGCAACAGTCCAACAAGCTGGTACTGGCTGCTGTGCTCTTTCTGCTGCTTCATGTGCCACCGCAGCCACTAATGAGGAATCAAGTCCTCCCGAAAGTACGATTCCAACAGGAACTTCTGACATCAACCGTTCTGAAACACCTTCGACGAAGGTTTCCAAAAGAAACTCAGCATCTGATTCGGGATTCCAATTCATCGAAGGCTTTACGCGCTGCTGTTCAATGGTAGCAACATCGACTAGTTGTGCGGCTCCTTCGGAATCAATTGACCAAATTTCAACGGTCCCTGGCCGTATTTGCGTGACCTCTTTGAGCAAGGTCGTCCCATCGAGAGTATATTCCCAAGCAAGGCGAGCAACTAGGGCTTCTTGGTTAAGTTCGGGTACATGTCCCTCATGGGCCGTAAGTGCCTTAATTTCACTGGCAAAAAGAAGTGAACCATCGACTGAGGTTCGCACGAGTGGCTTGATTCCTAAAGGGTCTCGGGCTAGAAGGAGATGTTTTGTTTCTGCATCCCAAAGAGCAAATGCATACATACCATTCAATTGTGCTATCCATTCTGCATGTTGTCGAGCAGTTAACACCCCGGAACTTTTTGACTTCGAAGCATGATGTAAGGCAAGGATAACCTCAGAATCACCTTTAGTTTTCCAAGCAAATGAGCGATTCTGAGATCTTATCTCGCGGTAATTATAGATCTCACAGTTTGCCACTAGTACTTCATTCTCGATACCGAAGAGTGGTTGGTTGCTACCAGCAATATCTACAATGGCTAATCGGGTGTGGCCGATAGAAATATTATCATCAGTCCAAATTGCATTTCCATTGGGCCCTCGATGAGCCAGAAGGGCATTCATCCGATGGACAACAGAAGGGTCCGGTTCTCCGAACATCCCACCAATGCCACACATAAGTCGACCAAAACGGCGACCCTCTTCAAGCATCCCTTAGAAATCAAAGGCCCCAAAGCGGGTATTTGACCATCGAGATGCCAAGGAAAATAATCGAAAGAGAAAACACAACGAAATAGGCGATTTGAGGTGGTTCTGAATCCTTGGTCTCTTCACTCATGGCTATCCCTATTCCTTGCGAAGGCTACTCATCATTTGAATATATTGAGTCATCCTCTACAAATAATTTTGATTACATCAGTAGAAGGAACGGTTCAAACAACAAAATCATTCCAAGTGGAATCAAAACCATTGTCGCATTATCATCGATATAACGAAGACGTGGCCATTCTGCTGCTACACATAATGGAGCAAAGAGGAATGCCATCCAAAATGGTGTGCCAAACAAATTCCAACACGCGAGCCAAACCGCGAATAAGAATGCAGTCGAGTAAAGAATAACCTCGCGAGAGTTCATACCTCTACGCCTCATTTCACCAAGAAAAGGGTCTCCAAAGGATAATGAAAGAATAATTGGCCATGCATAGGCTTCAATTGGCGCCAGCAGGAACACCGTTCCAATTCCAAATGCACTCCAACCCACAGCAGATATCTGTTCAGCCTCGTATTCTCTTTGACCAAAAATAGTAATGCCAAATTTGAGACGGATCCCCTCCACAATAAACAGTGAAAATACCAGCGATGAAACAAATTGCGGTAGTGTTAATCCCAGCCAATCAGAAACAACCATGCCATGTTCAAAATATACCCAAGGAAGAAACGCCATGCTCACATGGATTAAGCGACGGAAAATATGACCCTTCATGCCTCCGACTGATAATTCCACAGGGTTTGTTAGTTCGACTTGTTCACTCATCGCAGCCACCACTGATAACCTGCAACGCTTCGTCTAAGAGAATTGAACCCTTCGCCAATTTTTCGAGTAATTCTTCGAGTTGTGGCGATTCAAGGATTTTTCGCTCATGGTGAGACAAGAGTCTCTCTCGCCACCGTGCCCGCTGTGAACGCCCTGAAGAGGAAAGCGTAAGGAGCAATTCAGCTGCCTCTAAAATACCAGTATTTTCGACTGCTGAAGTCAACAGAACCGGTGGCGCATTACCGACTCCCAATTCAAACGACTCCCGAATCTCATCAGCATGAAGTTCCGCACCAGGTAAATCCGATTTGTTAACTAATACTGCATCGGCCAATTCAAGTAAACCTGCTTTTTCGGCTTGAATTCCATCTCCACGTGCTGGACCTTCTACGACGACTATACGGTCTGCAATTGCTGCACATCTAACCTCGGATTGTCCAGCCCCTACCGTTTCTATGATGACCCGTTGCCAGCCGAGTGCCAAAAGAATTTTGGTCATGTCTTCAACTATAAACGGAACACTCCCTGATGCTTTTCGAGTGGCAACTGAGCGCAGATAAATCAAATCATTCAATTCAACATCATCGACCACGGTCATTCTAACACGATCGCCAAGAAGAGCACCACCCGTCCGTGGCGAAGTGGGGTCAACGGCCAATACTGCAACACGAACCCCTTTTTTTGCCCACTGACGGAGTAATCCATCGAGTAGACAAGATTTACCAACTCCCGGTGCACCAGTAATCGCCAAAGTTCGCCAATGTGAATTGCCTGAAATTGATGGCTCCCCAATAATGTCAATAGCATCATTGATGTGTAGTGTACCGTTTTCAAGCGCACTCAGTATTCGTGCAAGTGAACGACGGTCGCCTAGTTTGGCTTGCTCAAGAAACTCAGTAGTCATGCCATCAACTCATGCTGAGGAGGGCCAATGCCAATCACTCTCTTGACCAACGCCGCAATTTTCTAGCCGAGTGACATGTTCTATAAATTCTAAAATCTCAGAAGAGGGGGTGCCAGGGCCAAAGATTGCACGGATCCCGCAAGCATAGAGTGGTTCTCTCTCTCCGGGAGGAATAATTCCTCCGCCAAATACAATGACATCGTTCAAACCCTGTTGTTTAAGAAGTTCACAAACTCGAGGGAAGAGGTGTTCATGGGCTCCAGAAAGGGATGAAAGTCCAAGAAAACGCGCATCCTCATCTCGAACAGTGTCGACAATTTGTTGAGCACTTCGTCGCAAACCAGTGTAAATAACTTCATTTCCAGCATCACGTAATGCTCGAGCAACGACTTTAGCGCCTCTATCATGTCCATCAAGACCAGGTTTGGCCACAACGATGCGCAACGGTTCGCTCATGGTTGTTGGAGGCATCCCCTCCCTATCAAAACACCCCTTTACGCCTTATTCACGACCATATTTTCCCTCAACCAGATATGAGATGAGAATGAGAGTTTCAGCATGAGAGTCAGTAAACTGTATTCAGGGAGATATTCTACACAAGCAATCGCTTGCTTGCAAGGAATTCTTGGATGAATAATATTGGTCTTGAATTAATCGGGTCACCACTACTTAGAAAGGCAACGCATAAGGGCGGGTTTTCAATAGACCTACATGGGAAGCCTATGGCATCGACTGAGGAAAGACTCCAAGATTTACGAAATCGTAAATCACGCAGCGAAATGGGCGGAGGACAAGAGCGCATCGATCGCCAGCATAACAAAGGGAAAATGACCGCCCGTGAACGCATTGATGTCTTGCTCGATGAGGGCTCATTCCAAGAAATCGATGCCTTGGTCGAACACCGTTGCCGTGATTTTGGCATGGACAAAGACATCATTCCAGGAGATGGAGTGGTCACAGGCCACGGGTCAATCAATGGCCGACAAGTGTTCACCTTTGCTCAAGACTTCACTGCTTACGGCGGCTCACTCGGAGAAATGCATGGCCTCAAAATCTGTAAAGTTCTAGACATGGCACTCAAAACAGGCCGTCCCGTCATCGGTTTGAACGATTCAGGGGGCGCTCGAATACAAGAAGGAGTTGCATCTCTGGGAAGTTATGCCGAAATATTCTTCCGGAATGTTCGCGCTTCAGGTGTCGTTCCACAAATTTCAGTCATCATGGGGCCTTGTGCGGGTGGAGCGGTGTATTCTCCAGCAATTACAGATTTCGTAATTATGGTTGAACAGTCATCATATATGTTCATCACCGGACCTGAAGTTATCAAAACAGTGACCAATGAAGAAGTAAACTTCGAAGATTTGGGCGGTGCATCTACTCACGGTACTAAATCTGGTGTGTCTCACTTCTCTGCTCCTGATGATGAATCAGCGATTCAATTGGCTCGAGACCTCTGCGATATGCTCCCTCAAAATAACCTTGAACGTCCACCTGATAAGAAAACAAGTGACCCAATAGACCGTTCATGTGATGCTCTCGACACCATCATGCCCGACCAAGCGACTAAAGCATACGATGTCGTTGATGTCATTTCAGAAATTCTCGATGATGGTGCGTTCCTTGAAGTTCAATCTGATTGGGCACAAAACATCGTTGTCGGATTTGGCCATCTTGGCAGTCATACCGTCGGAGTTGTTGCAAATCAGCCGAAAGTCTTGGCTGGATGTCTCGACATTGATGCAAGTGACAAAGCAGCGCGTTTTGTCCGTTTCTGTGATGCGTTCAATATTCCAATCATTACGCTTGAAGATGTCCCAGGATTCCTACCAGGTACCGGCCAAGAATGGGGTGGTATAATTCGCCACGGAGCTAAACTCCTCTACGCATACGCTGAAGCAACGGTACCTAAACTAACCGTGATTCTCCGTAAAGCCTACGGTGGTGCCTATGATGTTATGTCTTCAAAACATATTCGTGGAGATTACAATGTAGCATGGCCAACCGGTGAACTGGCGGTCATGGGAGCAGACGGAGCGGTAGAAATTATTCACCGAAAGCGAATTTCAACTTCTCGTAATTCAGAGCAAGAACGGCAAAGGCTGACTGAAGATTTCAACGAAAAATTTGCCAACCCCTATACGGCTGCTGCTTTGGGCTATCTAGATGACGTCATCGAACCAAATCAAACTCGAAGCAAACTTTGCCGTGCTTTGGAAATGTTGTTGGATAAAGAAGAATTACGCCCTGCTAGAAAGCATGGAAACATCCCACTATGAGGCGATTATATGGCAAGTCATGATGAAGAAACACTTCGAATGGCTGCACTTGCAGCTGTGTTATCGATGCTTGCGCAAAATGGAGATGACGCTAGTCAAATCGCCCGAAATCCTGGCCTGCCATGGTCCCAAGACCATCGAAGAATGAACATGGGGCTCTCCTCACTTATGCAGAAACGAACCAGCCGCTCACCTTGGAAGTGATTTAATGACTGAAACTCGAAAAGTAATAGTTGATGGAATTGAATTTGAAGTTCTTCTTGATGGAGAGGGCACCTCGTGGTCTGCCACTGTCGAAGGTCAAACGTTTGAGATCGAAATACCGGATGCCGCACCTGTGGCTAAAAAGAAAAGAAGTGGTAGCGGAAAGAAGAAAAAGTCTGGTACTGTTTCGGCAAATATCCCTGGCAAAGTCGTTACTGTAGAAGTCAAAGCAGGTGATGAAGTGGTTGAAGGTCAAGTCATCTTGATTCTCGAGGCAATGAAAATGCAAAACGAAATACAGGCACCTGTATCTGGTACTGTCACTTCAGTGAATTGTGAAGAAGGTCAAGCAATTGAAGCAAATATCCCCCTAGTAATCATTGAACCGGCCCCCGAAGCAGAATGATTTTTTTTGGTAAAAAGAAAGGTTTCATCTACTGTTTAATACGACCATTAAAGACCTGTCAGCATTTGTGGGTATCATGGGCGGCTCTGCGGTGTGTGATTTCCCGGGATGTGGTGAAGAAGGTACCATTGTGTCTCGACTTTCGCCAGAGGGTTTCCTTGTCGCCACTGGTAAGAAAGCCTACTCATTTAGAGAGGCTTATCGTCGCTTCCACTATTGTGGTAATCATCATGATGAATTGATGGGCGGAGTTTGGTCAAGAGTACGCAAGCCTGAAGACAAAAAAGACGGTCATGTCGCACCAACTGCTATCTAAGCAGATAGAGAGTCTCTTAAACTATCACATAATCGCTTGTTTATGTCCTCAATCTTGAGTTCACCGCATACACATAAATCTCGAGCATACCTTTTGGCAATGATGCTCGTATTTACTACGCTTACATTGGTTGCACCTACAGCTTCTGCTGTCGGCCCAAATCAAAACGATTTTGGAACTTCTATGGATTTACCTGACAACATGTCTGGAATAAATTCATCCTTTGTTGCTAACCTTACAGGGTTTTCTCCTGTGTTTTATTCAGACTTTGGAGAATTCGATGTCAATGATGACCAAGATTGGGTCGCAATAAACCTTTCAGCGAATGAAGGAATTGCGCTGGAACTTTCCTTTAACACAACATACACTTCTGCAAATGGTTCTACATACACAAACGATTTTGACATTGCAATCTACGATGTAAATGGAAATATGATGGATTCTTCATACATGTTTAACCCCGAATTGGTAAGCACGAATAATTCAGCAACCTCACATGGAGGGACTGTTTATGTCCAAATGTATCGCTATGATGGATATGGTTTCTATACTCTTGACTTCTGGACTTTTAGTACCTCTTCGAGTAATGGAACGGGCGGAAATGGAACCACAACTCCAACCAATTGTGTTGGCAGCGGGACTTTAACATCTGATATTCTCGAACCAAACGACACCACAGGAACTGCATCACAATCTTCGATGTTGCCGCTATCGTGCACTGATCTATCGATTCACACTTCAACCGACCTCGATTATTTTGAAATCGATATGATATCTGGCGTCACCTATTATGCAAATATCACCTTTAACGGATTAAATGGCGATATTGATACCAATTGGAATACTGCCGGTGGAAGTTATCTTTCGAGTTCGGGTTCAACAGGCAGTATAGAATCTATGACAGTCACTGCAACTTCCAATCAAACCACACATTTACAGGTCTATGGATACATGGGGGCCACTAACATCTATGATATCTCAGTCACTACAAATTTGCCAGGGGGAGGTCAAAGTTTTGAATCGGTATTTGTTACAATGAATACTTTGTCGAATACCACTCTCGAATTCAGCGGATTAACTGTTGGAACTTCTTATCTCTACAACTCTTCATCTGTTCAGTTTTTCATGAATGGAACAGAACTTTGGTCAGCACCAAATAATGGGTCATTGAATTCTACTGCAACAACAATGATGGTTAACACTACGTTATCAGCCCCAATTATGGAAGAATCGGAATACTGTAGCGTTTCAATATTGAAGGACTCCATTGGAACAATGCTCAGTGAAGATGCAGATTGTATCTATATTGAACTGCTTGAAACCTATACGACATCCTCGACAACAGGTGAAATCTATGCGACCAATCTTACTGCGAATACCGACTATTCACTCTGGTGGTTTGTATACGATACAAACGAATTTGGTATTAATTACACCTCTTCAATGAACATTGACATGGCTCTAACTGCATCTATTATCGACCAAGACAATGTTTCTTTTACTGCATCAACACTTGGCACAGAATATTGGCCGATTACTTGGAATGGACCTACTACTCTGGATGAACATGGATTTATTGCTATTCTCTCCTACAATAATACTGCCATTAATCTCACATCTGGTGACGGTTTTGTCGGTGTACATGATGATGATTTCATGCCACAACTCCCTACCATGTTGATTGATTCTTATTCGACCAGTTCAACTGCGGCTACCAACAATGTGATGGTTAGAGGTAGCGACCTGGTCACTGGTGACCAATACAAATACCAAATATTAGTCACTGATGCTGCAGGTGCATCAATGGCATCTTCTGCTCTCACTAACTTTACGGCGACTGCACAAAACATGAGTATGCCAACATACACCTACTCCACTCCAAACATGAGTGGAATTTACTGTGTCGAGGTGAATCTATATTCAGATGTGAGCGTTCAATTGATTGGTGATAGCGATTGTTTCTCGTTAACAATAGATGATGACAATGATGGCGTTGCCAATGAATATGACCTTTGTGACAACACAACAGCAGGTGCATCAGTCGACCAAAATGGCTGTGAATTATCCCAGAGAGACTCTGATGGTGACGGTTACAATGACCTCATCGATGCTTTCCCGAACGATAGTAGTCAATACTCCGACATGGATGGAGATGGATATGGAGACGACCCTACTGGCAATTCCCCTGATGCATTCCCACTTGACAGTTCTCAATGGGCAGACCAAGATGGTGATGGATATGGTGACAATCCTAATGGCAATGCATCCGACGCTTTCCCATTTGATTCAACACAATGGGCTGACCAAGATGGTGATGGATATGGTGACAATGCCGCTGGAAACAACCCGGATGAATTCCCAGCAGACTCCACGCAATGGAAGGATTCTGATGGCGATGGATACGGCGACAATCCAACAGGAACAAATGGGGATGCATTCCCTAACGATTCAACACAATGGGCAGACCAAGATGGTGATGGATACGGTGACAACCCCGCCGGGACAACACCAGATGAATTCCCTGCGGATTCAACACAATGGACTGATACTGATGGGGATGGTTATGGAGATAATCCAAATGGAAACAATGGCGATGCTTTCCCAACCGATCCAACACAATGGGATGACCAAGATGGTGACGGATATGGGGATAATCAAGCTGGAAACGACCCAGATGCCTTCCCAATGGATGGAACCCAATGGGAAGACTCCGATGGCGATGGATACGGCGATAATCAAAATGGAAACAATGCAGACAGATTCCCTGATGAAGTAACTCAATGGTTTGATGATGATGGAGATGGATATGGGGACAATGCGAACGGTGACACTCCAGACCACTGTCTCAACACTCCTGCTGGTCAAACAGTTGATTCAATGGGCTGTTCTGAACAACAGAAAGACGATGACCTCGATGGTGTGACCAATGACCTTGATGCATGCCCATCTACACCGGCTGGTGAAACTGTTGATTCAGCAGGATGTTCTGGTTCGCAAGAAGATGGCGACAACGATGGAGTCATGGATGCATTTGATGCTTGTCCCATGACACCACTCGGTTATTCTGTAGATGCAGCTGGATGTGCTGACATGCAAAACGATACTGACGGCGATGGCATTAATGACCAAATCGATGATTGCAATAATACCGCA
>Ga0208407_1001135_pt1 | contig 12345 bp, 9 predicted proteins | sample ETNtaG_9_FD_185775 | JGI IMG/M metagenome (GOLD analysis project Ga0208407, IMG submission 185775) | Marine microbial and viral communities from oxygen minimum zone, Eastern Pacific Ocean - ETNP201406SV69 (SPAdes) (version 2) | ecosystem: Environmental > Aquatic > Marine > Oceanic ...
TTCAATCATTTAAAATAATTTGATTCTTAATTCTTGCATCAATTATTTTAATATCTTTAAATTCATTACTATGCAAAAATTCTAATGCTAATTTTAACCCTTCTTTAATATTATCATTGGGTAATTTTATAATTATATTATTTCTTAGTTCCAAATCCCATCTTTTGGATAAAAAAAAATATAAATTTTTTATTTCCCCATAAGATATTTGTGATTCATCTATAATCTTTTTAATATTAAAAAATTCAATAATTTCAGGATTTCCAAAAACAAAAGGTAGCTTGTTATTTGAATGTCTATTTTCAATAAGTTTTCCATTTGAACCTAATTCATAAATTTTACCATTTTTGCTAATTCTTGCTAAAAATTTAATCTTATTAATATTTATATTGAGTGAGGATGGATATCTTTTGAAAATAAAATATTTTTCTACTAAGCTATTTGACTCAATTTGAGTTCTTAGATCTTTTTGATTAATTAAAAAAATATTACTTAAATTTAAATTTTCAATTTTTTTGGATATAATTAAATTATCTTTATCCTCAAGACCAAAAACGTTAATGTTTTTAACTTTTTGAAATTTAAAATCATTAATATCGATATTGTTAATTGAACCTACCAAGAAAAGTAAAGAAAAATAGATTGCAATTTTTTTACTTTTTCGTTGATGCATCTTTTAAAATCCACTCAATTAATTTTATAAAAGTTATACCCTTGTATTTGGCTATTTCTGGAACAAGCGATAATCTTGTCATTCCTGGTTGAGTATTAATTTCTAATAAATAAAATTTATTATTATAAAATTTAAAATCTGATCTGGTAACGCCTTTACAACCAATAACTTTATGTGCTTTAAGAGCCATCTTCATTACTTTATCTAGTTTATTTTTAGATAATTTAACTGGAATAATATGTTCAGTTTTTGCATTAGCATCATACTTAGCTTGATAATCATAAAATTTTCTCTTTGGCTTAAGTTCAATTGCACCTAATTTTTTATTTCCCATAATAGCAACTTGAATTTCTCTTCCAGCGATAAATTCTTCAATAATTATTTGTTTGTAACTTTTCATTGATTTTAAAATTTTAGAAATATTTCTTTTAGTACAAATAAAAACATTCACGCTTGAGCCTTCATTAATTGGTTTTAATACTACTGGAAATTTTAATTTCTTTTCTATTATTTTTATTAAATCTAAATTCTTTTTGTCATAGGAATATTTAATAAATTTTGGTGTAGTTATTTTATTTTTAATAAAAATTTTCTTTGAAATTTCTTTATCCATTGCCAATGATGACGCCACAACACCGGAATGAGTGTAAGGTATTTTAAAACCTTCAAGAATTGTTTGAATATATCCATCTTCACCAAACTGTCCATGTAAAGCATTAAAAATAACATTTGGTTTAAACTGATTAATATTTTTAACTAATTGATTATCTGGTTCTGAAATTTTTACTTTATAGCCATTTTTTTTTAGTTCTTTTGCAACTTGCAACCCGGTATCAAGGCTAATTAATCTTTCCTTTGAAATTCCACCTGAGATTATAAGTATTTTTTTTTTCAATTTATTCTAAAATTTTAATTTCTGTTTCTAACTTTACACCAGTTTTTTTCAAAACGCTTTTAGATACAAATTCTATCAATTTTTTCATATCTTCAAACTTAGCGTTTCCTTTATTAACAAAAAAATTATAATGTTTATCTGAAATACAAGCGTCTCCAAAAGATTTTTCAATGGAAACCGATTCTTTTATCAATTGCCAAACTTTTTTATCTGACTGTCCTATTGGATTTTTAAAAGTACTTCCGCTAGTTTTAATTCTTGTAGGTTGAGCTTTTTCTTTTTTTTCTTTCAATTCTTTCATCTCATTTTGAATTAAGTCTGAGTTCTTTTTAAAACCTTTAAAAGAGGCACTTAAAAAAATTAAATCATCAGATAATCCACTGTCTCTATATTTAAAATTAATTTCTTTTGCTGGTATTGTAATTACTTGTCCTGATTTGTTAATTGCTTGAATCGAGATTAAGATATCTTTAAATTCTCTTCCAAAACAACCTGCATTCATCTTTATTCCCCCGCCTATCGTGCCAGGTATACATGAGAGAAATTCAAATCCACCTAAATTATTATTCATTGCATATTCTGAAAGTGATTTGTCTCTAACTGCACTTCCAGCTACAATTATATCATTAGACAAAAGTGACATATTGTTAAAATTATTTGAAAGTTTAATTACAATCCCATTATAAGTTTTATCAGTAATTAAGGTGTTTGATCCACCTGAAAGAACAAATATTTTATCTTTGTTTTTTATCTTTTTTAAAAATTTAATTAATTCTTTTAAATTATCAGCTTTATAAAAAATTTTAGTTTTACCTCCTATATTAAACCAATTTTTTTTTTTCAAATCATAGTCAAATTTTACGTTATTGTTAAATTCTGACGATAATTCTTCAAGATTAATATTCATTATAATAATTCAGGTAGCTCTCTCATCCATGTTGAGATGGTCCCCGCCCCCATTCCAATAACTATTTTTTTTCCATAAATATTATTTTTAATATATTTTGCTAATTGGTATTTATCATCTATTAAAAATAATTTAACTTTTGAATTCTTAATTACCTCTTTTGCAAAATTTAAATAACTAAAACCTAATTTAATTTTTTCACCAGCTGTATAAATTGGGAATAGAATTACTTTATCTGCATCTTTAAAAGCATGAGTAAATTCTTTTTTTAAGTCTTTCAATCTTGTAATTCTATGAGGCTGAAAAATACATATTTTTTCATAATCTTTATAAACATTGCTTACTCCATCTAGTACAACTTTAATTTCTGTTGGATGATGGGCATAATCATCAAAAAAATCTACCTCATTATATGTAAAAATTTTATTAAATCGTCTTTGTACCCCTTTAAAATTTTTTAAACCTTTCTTAATATTTGACACAGTTAGACCAACTGTTATTGATAGTGCTGCTGCAGCAACAGAGTTTTTGATATTATGAATACCCAATAAAGGTATTCTAATTTTTTTAATTAATTTATTTTTTTTATTTGGTAAAATTATTTTTAAATCAAATTCTGAATATTGTCTTGATTGCTTTATATTTTTAATACAAAAATTTGATTTTGGATCTAAACCATAAGTGTAAAAATTTTTATTTTTTAAATTTTTAATTAAATTTTTATTATTTTTATCATCTAAACAAATGAATGACTTACCAAAAGATGGCACTTTACTAACAAATTTAATAAAATATTCATTGAGTTCGTTCATGGAACTATAAAAATCCATATGTTCTCTATCTATATTGGTAATTATTGAATAGGTTGGTGGGATATAAACAAAGCTACCATCAGATTCATCAGCTTCCAAAATAGACCAATCACTTTTACCTAATTTTGCAGAGTTATTTATAGAATTAATTACACCACCATTAATTATGGTTGGATCTATTTTGGTCTCTTGAAAAATTGAAGCTATTAAAGATGTTGTAGTCGTTTTGCCATGTGAACCAACCACTACAATATTTTTTGTTAAAGAGACTATGTGAGCTAACATTTCTCCCCTTTTATAAACAGGTAATTGTTTTTTTTTAGCCTCTATTAATTCTGGGTTATTTTTTTTTATTGCAGATGAAATAACTACAATAGTCGCTTTATTTATATTTTGCTTTTTATGACCAATTGAAATCTTTATTTTTTCTTTTTTTAATCTTTCAATATTCTTATTGTTTGAAATATCACTACCCTGAACTTTAAAGCCCTTACCTTTCATTATCAAAGATAGGCCACTCATTCCTATGCCACCAATACCTACAAAGTGAATTATTTCAGATTTAGCTAATTTAATTTTCATTTATTATTTTTAGTAAATTTTGATTAACATTATTCCAAGTATTTTGGTAATTTAAATTTTCTAAGTTCTTTTTTTTTTTAATAAAATCATTACCATTTTTTAATATATCTATTAATAAATCCTCAAATTTTAGTTGATCAAAATTAGTTTGGTCAATAATCCAACAACAATTTTTATTTTTGTAGTAGTTGGCATTTTCAAACTGGTGGTTATCTTTCGAAGTCGGTAATGGAATTGCAATAAAAGGTATATTAAGACTAGCTACTTCAGCTAAACTAGATGCCCCAGCTCTTGTTATACATAGATCTGCTTGATTTAATAGTGCTTCTAAATTTTGATCAAAGTTAAAAACAATATTTTTAATCTCATTTTTTAAATAAAGGTTTTTAAGAAAATTTACATTATCTTCATTTGTTTGATGAATTATTTGCAGAGGTCTAATCTTGGAAATTTTTATAAAAGACTCATGTAATAATTTATCAAATATTTGAGCTCCTTGACTTCCGCCTATCACTATCACAGTAAATATTTTATCTGCCTTTAATTTGAAATTTCTTTCATAATATTTTTTTCTTAGAAGTGGATTCAAAATAATTAACTTATTTAGAAATTTTTTTGGAAAATTAATAATATTACTATCATAACATACTATCTTTTCACAAAAATTTAAAAAAAATTTATTTGCTCTTCCAATAATCATATTTGGTTCTAATAAAAAAATTTTAATTCTTAACATTTTTGCAGCTAAGCATAATGGCAAAGACATGTATCCTCCTGTTGAAATCAATATATCAATTTTTTCTTTTTTTAATAAAATCAAAGATTTTAAAGTTAAAAAAAATACCTTTAAAATTGCAAATGGTATTAAAATTGATCTATTCAATCTAGGAGTATCAACTAAAAAAATTTTGTAATTTTCATTGTCTAAATATTTGAAACCTCTTAAATCAGTAGAAATTATAACTTCATATTGACTTTTTAAATGATCATGAATCGTAATGGCTGGTATAACATGACCACCAGATCCACCCGTAGAAATTAAAATTTTTTTTTTCATTTTTAGTAATTTATTTTTCTCTTTGTTAAATTTAAAATTATTCCTGATAATATTGAAATACTTACAATTGAAGAACCACCATAACTTAAAAATGGTAATGTCATTCCTGTAGTTGGAAATAGTCTAATATTTACACCTACATGAATGCTTGTCTGCATTAAAATTAAGCTAATACAACCAATTAAAACTAGTTTTATTTTTTCACTCTTTTCATAATTAATTTTTTTAAAGACCATATAAATAAATACTAAAAATAATAATAATATTAATATGATGGCAACAACCCCAAACTCTTCTGAAATTACTGAAATTATATAATCTGTATGTGCCTCTGGCACTCTATTTTTTAATGTACCTTCACCAATTCCTTTTCCAAAAAAACCTCCACTTGTAATTGACTCAATTGCTTTATCAGATTGAAAATTATGAGTGCCAGTTTCTCTATCAAAAAAAGAGAGGATTCTACCTTGAATATAGTCAAACTTGGGTACATAGATGATCAAATAAGTTAGAAGACTTAATACAAATAAAAAAAAACTAAAAAGAAAAAAGATGTTGATGCCAGAGGTAAAAATTAAAACAGCCCAGGAAAATATAATAAGTAGTGTTTGACCAATATCCGGCTGCATAATTAAAAGTAAAGAAATTATAGATATTATAAAAATTGATACCAAATATTTTAAATAAAGATTAGAGATTCTTTTACTACAAAGAATAGTAGCTAATATTACAATTAAAAATGGCTTTAATATTTCAATCGGTTGAAATCTTGGTAAAAAAAACAAATCTATCCATCTTTTTGATCCTTTAACTTCGGCGCCAATTATTGGGACTAAAAATAATGAAATTAAAGAAATAAAAAAAAGAATAATCGAATATTTAAATAGTTGATCTGTATTAATAGAAGAAAAAATAAAGATTATAGATATACCAATACAAATATAAATTAAGTGCTTAAAAAAAAAGAAATAACTATTTGTATTTAATTTATCTGAAGCAATTAATGAGGTTGAGACTAATGAAAAAAATAACCCTATCATAAATAAAAGTGTTATGAGCAGAAAAATTGATTTGTCTATATTCTTCCACCATTGATAATAAAACTTGTATAAGAAACTATCGTTTTGCATTAAATAATTTTTTAACTAATTGATTAAAATACTGACCTCTTTCTTCAAAATTTTTAAAACTATCGAATGAGGCACCGGCTGGGCTAAAAAAAATTAAATTTTTTTGTAATTTTTGTTTTTTTATATCTAATAATATTCTTCTCAATACATCTTTTAAATTTATAAAGTTTGTTACAAACATTTTGTTTTTTAAATGTTCTCTAAATTCTTTATAGTTATTACCAAATATAAAAGCCTTAAAATTTTTACAATTTTTTTTTGATAATTTAAATTTATCTCTCTTTTTAGGAATGCCTCCTAAAATCCAATAAACATTATTTAAACTTTTAAGTAAATTTTCAGAAGATGCAAAACTAGTTGATTTTGAGTCATTAATTATAGTTAAATTTTTCTTTTCATAAATTATTTGTTGTCGATATTTTAATCCTTTAAATTTATTTAAAGTTCTAAGTAAATTTTTATTATCTAATTTTAATAATTTTGAAATTTTTAAAACAAAAGATAGATTCTCCTTGTTTCCATAAGATAAAAAATATTGATTTTTTAATTGATCAAATATTTTATCATTTTTTAATGTGTCAACTTTGATAATTTTTTGTTTAAATTTACCTTTGTAAATAGCTTTACTTATTAATGGATCATTTTTTTTCACCAATGCAGTAAATCTATTTGATTGAGAGTCTAGTAATTTAAATTTAGCATTAACATAATTTTTTAAATTTTTGTGTCTTTCTAAATGATCAGGGCTAATATTAAGAATTAGCGCATATTTTGAGGTAAATATTTTGCTATAATCTAATTGATAAGACGAAGCTTCAATTACAAATATAGTTTTTTTAGTAATTTTTTTTTCAGATAAAACGGGGTTACCAATATTACCAATTAATCTTGTGTCATATTTTTGGTCTAACAAAACTTCATTTAAAATTTTAGCTGTAGTAGATTTTCCATTAGTTCCTGTAATGGTAATACTTTTATTTTTATAAAATGAATAAAAAACGTCTAAATCTGTATAAATTTTAGAGAAGTCTTTTTTTAAGATTTTAGACAATCTACAATTAAAAATATCAATGCCTGGGCTAATAATAATTTTATCAAATTTTATTTTAGATACTTCTTTAATATTCTTAAATCTTTGATTTGGTTTGGAGTTAATCTTTTTTTTTAAATTATCATCAAATAAATACACTTCGGCTTTATTATTTAAAAATTTATAAGAAGAAATTCCACTTTTACCAAGACCATAAATTAATATTTTTTTTCCTAAAAAAATATTTTTACTTTTAGTCATTATCTTAATTTTAAAGTGGCCAAACCTATCATTGCTAGAATAATTGAAATTATCCAAAATCTAATTACAACGGTTGACTCAGGCCATCCTTTTTTTTCAAAATGATGGTGAATTGGAGCCATTTTAAAAATTCGTTTTCCAGTTAATTTAAATGAAATAACTTGAACCATTACTGAAACAGCCTCAAGAACAAATAATCCACCTGTTATCGCTAATACAATTTCATGTTTTGTAATTATTCCTACGGCTCCTAAAGAACCTCCAAGTGCTAGAGAACCCGTATCGCCCATAAAAATTTTTGCTGGTGGTGCGTTGAACCACAAGAAACCTAGGCAAGATCCAATAATAGCTCCACAGAAAATTGCTACTTCACCTGTCCCTTCAATATATGGAATTTGTAAATAATTAGAAAAAACTACATTTCCAGTTACATAACTTATAAATGCAAAACAACCTGCAACTAAAATTACTGGTACAGTAGCTAATCCATCAAGTCCATCTGTTAAATTTACAGCATTAGATGAGCCAACTATTACAAATACTGAAAAGGGAATAAAAAACCAACCAAGATTAATTATTAAGTTTTTAAAAAATGGAAAGTACAAGTTAGTAATTTCTTGATAATCTACAAAATATACAAAAAAACTAATTCCCAAAATGACTAAAACAATTTGTGATAATATTTTAAATTTAGAAGATATTCCTGAGGAATTACCTTTTTGTATTTTTTTGTAATCATCAAATGCTCCAAGTAAACCAAATGAAACAGCAATATAAATACAAAATAAAATACTTATATTTGATAAATCTCCCCAGCACAAAACTGAAACTAGTAATCCAAATAAAATAATCACTCCTCCCATTGTAGGGGTGCCAATTTTTTTAATTATATGTTCTTCTGGACCATCATCGCGTATAGGATTTACAATTTTTCTATTAGAAAAAAAATTGATAAAAGGACCTCCTATTAACAAAACAATGACTAATGAAGTGAATAAAGATAATCCTGTTCTAAAAGTTATATATTTGAAGACATTTAAAAATCCAAAAGTATCAACAAAATTTAGTAAAAATTGGTAAAGCATTTATTTTAAACCTTTTAAATTGTTAACTATCTTATTAAAACCTGTCGCATTTGAGGCCTTAATCATTAGATAATCATTATTATTTATATCATTTTTAATCAAATCAATAATTTGGGAATTATTGCGTAATATTCTGCCTCTTTTTGATTTTGAAATTGAATTGAATATAAATAAAACTTTATTTCCCTTAACAAAGGTTTTGTCTATTTTTGTATTATTAATTATCTTACCAATAGATTGATGAAGTTTTTTCGAATGTTTTCCAAGTTCTAGCATATCACCTAGTAATAAATATTTTTTTGATTTATTTGATTTAATTTTATCAAAGTTAAGAATTGCAGATTTAAGAGACAGTGGGTTTGAATTATAACTTTCATCTATCAAATTTAAGTTCTTATTATTGATTCTAATTTTAGAAATATTTCCTCTACCATCTGGTGCTTTAAAATTAATAAAAATATTTTTACTTATTTTAGAGATATTAAAAAAAATACTCATTACTGTCAAAGCAGCCAGAATATTTAAGATATTATTTTGGAAATCATTAGAAATTAAAAAATAAGTTTTGAAATTATTAACTTTAATGGTTGCTTTAAATTTATTAGCAACTTTTTTAATATTTATAAGTTTTATATTCGAGTTTTGACTTTTAATACCAAATGATAAAATTTTAAGATTTTTTTTATTAGCAACTTTTTTATGCAAAGTAAAAAAATTGTCATCTGCATTCAAAATGATAAAACCATTTTCTTTTGTATTATTGATTATTTCAGATTTTGCTAATGCAATTTGCTTCAAATTCTTAAAATTCTTAGCGTGAGCATAGTTAATGTTGGTGATTACACTAACATCCGGTTGAACAATTTTAGAAAGATAATCAATTTCACCTTTTTTATCCATTCCAATCTCCAACACGCCATAATCATCTTTTTGATTTAAATTAAAAAGACTTAATGGTACACCATATTTATTATTGTAGGATTTTGGAGAAACACTTACTCTAGATATTTTTTTTAATGAGCTTCCTAACAATTCTTTTAAGGTAGTTTTTCCACAACTTCCTGTAATAGCTATGATTTTTGTATTTATATTTTGCCTATAAATTTTAGAACTTTTTGTTAAAAATTTTAGGGTGTCTTTAACTTTAATTTGACGTTTACTATTATTATTTTTATTAATTTTATTTCCTATCGTTATTGATGCTTTTTTATTAAAGGCTTCATTCACAAATTTATTACCATCATTTTTTTTTCCCTTAATTGCAAAAAAAATGTCACCTTTTTTTATTTCTCTAGAATTGATTCTTGCTTGTTTCAAAGAAACTTTAGAGGATATTTTTTTTTCTCCAGAGAGTTCTTTAACTATATTGATTTTTAAATTATTTGATAAAGCTAAATTTTTTATTTTTATAGCACTAAGAATAATTTTTTTGTCTGAAAAGAAAATTTTTTTCAAACCAAGTTCCTGAACAGTTTCGTGTCCTTTGCCTGCTACAAGTAAAATTTCTCCGGTATTTAACTGATTTATTGCTTCTGATATTGCCTTAGCTCTATTTGGAAATTCTAATACTTTTTGTTTTTTTATTCCTTTTTTTATGTCTTTTCTTATTTTGCTAGGTTGCTCTAATCTTGGATTGTCATCAGTTAAGTATATCTTGTCAGAAAAAATATCTGCAATCTTGCCCATTTTAGCTCGTTTATTCTGATCTCTATTCCCTCCACACCCAAACACTAAAGAAATTTTATGACCTGGAAATTGTTCTTTTAAATTTTTAAGACAAGTTTTCAAAGCTTCTGGTGTATGTGCGTAGTCTAAAATTACTTTTGATTTATTTTTAATTTTACCAATTCTTTCAAATCTACCTTCTACAGATTTTATTTTTGGTATAACTCTTAATATTTCTTTTATATCAACATTGCTTTTTATTGACGCGATAATTGCCATTAATATATTTTTTATTTGAATTTTACCTATCAGATTAATTTGAATTTTTTGTGTTAAATTATTATATTTAATTTTCAGTAATTGAGCCTCATCTTCAAACTTATGAGATAATAATTGAAATTTGTTCTTTTTATCTGATAACGAAAATAGTTTTAAATTTTTATTTGATGCTATTTTTTTTATATCTTTAAATTCTGGTATTTTTTCATCAGTTACTATGTTGCCATTTTTTTTTATTAAATTTTTAAATAAATAAAGTTTAGCTTTTAAATATTCTTTTATATTTTTGTGATAATCTAAGTGATCTTGGGATAAATTGGTAAATATTCCAGTATTAAAAGACAATCCATCCAATCTATTTTGGCTTAACCCATGACTAGACGCTTCCATAATAACATTGTTAATATTTTGCTTTTTTAAATTATTTAAAATTTTACTTAATTGAATTGGATCAATTGTTGTATTTGATATATTTTTTTTAAAGTTTTTTGATTTAACTCCTAAAGTTCCAATTGATGCTACTTTTTTATTATTTAAATCTAATATTTGATAATAAAAATCTGCAATAGATGATTTTCCATTTGTGCCTGTAACTGCAATAATATTATTGGGTATTTTATTGTAAATTTTAAATGATATTTCGGCTAATAACTTTCTAATATTTTTTGACTGAATAAATAAAATATCATTTTTTAATCCATTAATTTTTTTTTCAGTTATGATAATTTTTGAACCATTATGGATTGCAGATGATACAAAACTATTACCATCTATTTTGTTTCCTCTAATTGCAAAAAAAATATAATTCTTTTTTATTTGATTGCTATCAAATGAAATTCCTGAAAAAAAAAATTTTTTATAACTGTCATTAATATTTTGAAAATAATCACCTAGGAACATAATTAATTAATTTCTAAATATTTTGTGGCTAAAATAGGCCCAATTTTATCCATTATTTTTCCAGCCACCTCTACTGAGGTCCATCCAGCTGTATTATACAAAGTTCCCTTCCAACCACCTTTTTGATTTCTATATTTATAATAATAATCTTTTGCTTTTTGTGGTGTGTCTAACATTACAATAAACACATATTGTGGATTTGATGTTGGAAATATTGAAGCAAACGTATTTATCTTTGCATCAGAATAAGATCCATCTTGTGGTTGATCTGCAGTTCCTGTTTTTCCACCGATTTCGTAGTTTGGTACATTAGCAAATTTTGCCGTACCCTCCTCTGTGTTAACAATTTTTCTTAAAACAGTAACTACTTGTTCCGAAACTCCTTTATTAAGTATTCTATTTCGTTTTTTATAATTATTAATGTTTTTATAAATTATAGTTGGTTTAATATCAAAACCACCATTTGATATTATCGCATAACCTTTTGCTAACTGAAGAATCGTAGTTGCAACCCCATGACCAAATGAGGCTGTAGCTAATTTACATTTTCCAAAATTATAGTTTTTTTGTGGAGCTACTTCTTCAATATCAAAACTAATTTGACTCAACACTCCTACTTTTTCTAAAAAAGATTTATGTTTTTCTGGTCCGATTTTTTGACCAATTCTAACTGAACCAATGTTTCCTGATCTTATTAAAATCTGTTCAGCTGTTAAATCAGATGGAATTTTATTATCATACTCACCAATTCTATGTTTGTCACATCTAATAGATTTAGGTAAATTTAAAAACTCAGTTTCAGGTTCTATCAAATCTTCGTTTAAAGCACTTGCAAATGTAAATGTTTTTAAAACTGAGCCTAATTCATAAGTTCCTTTAGTAACTCTATTAATAAAATTAACATCAGTTATATTATGTCTTTCATTTGGATTAAAATCAGGTAATGAAATAAGTGAAAGTATACTTCCATTATTTACATTCATTAGTATAGCTGCACTACCTTTGCTTTTAAAAATTTCTTGATATCTAATTAACTCTTTACGTATTAAAAATTGTATATTTTTATCAA
>Ga0208407_1001137_pt1 | contig 12338 bp, 9 predicted proteins | sample ETNtaG_9_FD_185775 | JGI IMG/M metagenome (GOLD analysis project Ga0208407, IMG submission 185775) | Marine microbial and viral communities from oxygen minimum zone, Eastern Pacific Ocean - ETNP201406SV69 (SPAdes) (version 2) | ecosystem: Environmental > Aquatic > Marine > Oceanic ...
GTGGACAGTGCTGCTTTAGTTCTGCTAATGTTGTTTCAGCAATCCGGAGATTTGAACCGAACAATCTCTGTAAATCCGGATCATGAGCAACTACTGGGTGTAAATCTTTTGTCCAGCGAAAATCCAGTTCAATCCCCCAGATACCTGCTGTTTCGAGTGCATGATCAAATGCGGATAAAGTATTCTCGAACACAGTGATATTGTCATGTTGTCCACGGTGAGAAATTATTTTGCACTTACCCAGATTCTCCAAAGTAGGAACTTGTTGCGGAACAATTGCAAAGATCGAATCACAGATCTGCATCAAACGGGATTCCAGCCAGGACGGTAGTTCCATAATATTTAGGGAATTATGGTTTAAAAAAAATTATCTGTCAACAAGGGGTTTTAACAAACTAAGCTTCTTGAGAGGGTTCTTCCCATATCTGCTTTACAAATTTAAGCGGTCGCAATTTTTCGATAATTTTGTGGAAAACAGGCCAGGTTACAGATTCAAGTTTGATACGTATATCTGCATCATTTTTATTTTTTTCCGCAGATTCGGAATAGATAATAGCAACACCTGCATCTTTTATTATTTTTGTTATCTGAAAAAGAATCCCTGTACCATCAATGACATGTAAATGAATGATGTGTGATCGGGATATTTTTTTTGAGATTTTCCATGAAACATCAATAGGGATTATTTTGGGCTGAGCCAGCTTTATGTTGTTAATTTTATTCGGACAGTCTGCGAGGTGAATTTCAATTTCCTTGTCATCATGAATGAAGCCTGAAATTTTATCACCGGGAATAGGGAAACAGCAACTTGCGAGTTTGATTAATGGGTTTTGCACATCATCGATCAAAAATACATTTTTATCTCCTCCAAATATATTCCCCCAAAATTCAGGGCTTATCATTTCCTTCAAACGACCGGTACTCTCAAAATGAAGTAATTTGTACTTTCTAAGAAACGGTTGCAAAGGCCGTTTTTGCAAACCGATTTCCTGAAAAAATTTATTGGCAGATAATTTTTCTGCTTTCAGTGCAGACTTAACCGGCGAAGATTTAATCCACTTTTCTACACTCAGTTCTTCACCTTTTTCTCTTAATTTCCGCTCCAGCAGTACACGTCCGGAATTTCTGGCGTTTATTACTTTTTGCTGTTCTACTGCTCTTTTTATTTGGGAACGGCTTTTTGCTGTTTTGACCTGTTTAAGCCATTCTTCTTTTGGATGAACGCCCGGGTCAGTGATAATTTGCAGAGCTTCTCCTGTAAACAACTGCCGTTCCCTTGGGACCCTTTTTTTAGTTGTATCTACCGAAGAAGGATTTACCAGAGCACCGATGCAGTGGTTGCCAAGTTCCGAGTGTATGCCATAAGCAAAATCCAGTACAGTTGCCCCTTGTGGAAAAACAAGCATGTCTCCTTTGGGACTGTATACTTGTACTTGATCAGACTGTACATAGCTCATGACATCGAGCATACGAACGTCTTTGTCACCTGACATCTGATCAAGTTGGCTGAGATAGATACGATAATAGTCTGCGAGTTCGGTTGGGCTTCCACTCCAATGTGCCATGATTCCATACTGATTCTTTGTCAGCATTTCTTCAGAGACAATTTCGATTAAGGTTTGCTCACCTTCAATTCTTAACTCAGTCTGAATTCCTTCATAACCATTCCAGAGAGGATTGCTGATATAATCTCTAATTTTCAGAGGGATAACAGAATAATTTGTATGAATTATGCCGAGTGCCTGAAAACAATCTAAGCTTTTTTTAACTACAATCCTGAAACCTTCCAAGATATGATCGATCGGGCCACTTTCCAGAATACGGGAGGCAGGATGAACATAAAGCGGTTCAACATTGTGAAAAGCTAAATTTTGTTTTTCTAAATTATTTTGTAAAGATTCTTGCATGGCCTTAATCGTTGAAATGCGGTCTTTTTTCAATTCATCGATTTCAAGCAATGTTTTCTGATATCTCTTTGGATAAAGTAATTTAAAACAAAGCTCGGTGTGTTCTTGACATATTTGAGTTAATCCCAGTCGTTCCGCAAGCGGTACATAGATATTAAGCGTTTCCAGGCTGATCCGCCGTTGTTTATCACGGGGCATGGCGTCCATGTCTCTCATGTTGTCAAGCCGGTCAAAGAGTTTGATAAACAATGCACGTACATCCTGCACCATCGTTTTCAACATCCGCTGATATGTTGCGTCTAAATTATCCGCACTTAAATTTTTAGGACTTTCGGGTTTTTTAATTTTAGTTAATCCGGTGACTATATCTGCATACCATGAGCCATAACGCTCGTGGATATCGTCGTGAATTATGGAAGTATCTTCAATGATATCATGGAGAAGAGAAGCAACGACTGTAGGAGCATCCAGTCCTGCTCTGCAGATATAACTTGCAACACGCAGCGGATGAATGATGAACGGTTGACCGGATTTACGCTTCTGGTTTTCATGGTAATGCCGGATGTCTGAGATGGCTTGGTCGAGCAGTTCCGAATCTTTGCGGGTACCATATTCCTGTACATAGCTTCGGATTTGCTGATCCAAATCCGTAATCAGAGCTTTGTCACTTACTGAAATATTAGTTTGTTCGTTACTCGACATTTTCTTTTTAAGACTTTAATTTATTGTGGTTGAAAGCTTCTTGCCTGCTCATTACCGCTGCAGTAACGCAATGTGGACTCCCTGCGGACAGGTTTCCAGCCGACTTCAAAAGACTGTCCCCACAAAGATTCCCTGATTTCCCGGAAGAGCTCGAAACTCTTCGGGTCAACCCAGAAAAAAAAATAGTTTTCTTCCGGAGGATATTTTTTCATCAAACTTTGCAGCAACCCATCGTGCTGAGAAAGTTGATGCCACCATTGACCTGATCCAGGCGAAGGTAAGAATTCCAAACAGTGGGCGTGTCCGCTGCCGGTAGTGAGTTTAATTGAGTATTGAATAAGACTGATTTGTTTTGGTAAAGCTTTTTTGCCTGAAAGGTACTTTTTTAAATTTTGATAAACTAATGCGCGGTCCAGATATAATATGCGGTCATCCCTCAGTAAAAATAATAGATTGTTTTTTTGAGAAGCATGCGACCATGGGATCTTAATTTTTTCAATGATTTCAAATGATTGATCTTCCTTAGTTGCTTGGTCACTTTTTTCTATGAGTGAGAACATTGCCATGAAAACCGCCAGAATAACTAGGATCCCTACATTGTTCGAGACAATGTCAACCAGAGAGTCCAAGTTTAACAAACCCGGCAAATCACCTAAATATCCCCTTTTTTTGCGCATTAATTATCATCTTGCTTGGATTCTTCTTTTTTCTTACTTTGGTTGAAGGCTTCTCGAGCTTCTGCTTTCTCTTTTTCATGGAGAGAATGTTGATATTTTACAAACCAGTCAGATACTTTCTCCGCTAAATCCGGACGTTTGATACGGACACAGAGATCCACCAGTTTTTTTAAGGTGCTGTTTTGCGGATCAAGCTTGATGGCTTCTTCATAATAACGGACTGCACTTTTGTATTTACCGTTTTTTTCTGCTTCTTCCGCAAGGCTAATTTTTGTCTGAACTTCTACTTGAATCTCTTTATTTTGATAACTTTTCAGCATCTGCTCCAATTCAAAAGCTCTATTTTCATTTTCCAGCAAATGATTGAGATTGATAGCCTTTTGCAGTAGTTTTTTGCTGACTGCAATGTTGAGTGCTTTGTCAATTACCACCACAGCATTTTTTGGATCGTTCTTCTTAAGGTAATTTTCCGCAGCAGTCAAATATGCAGTATGTACAGTTTTGATTCCTTCGCGCGCTTCTTTATTCTGACGGTTTATACGTAAAATACGTCTATACAATTCAAAAGCTTCATCCCAGAAATTATTGTCTGCATTCAGCTTGGCGATACGAATTAGCAATTCCTGAGATGTGATTTCAGGGACAAGCGGTTCATAAATCTCAAGAGCTTTTTTACTACGGTTTTCTTCAAAAAATTTATCTGCATCTTGTAGACAGGTATCAATATTATAGTTGCCCTGAGATCGTTCAAGAAGTTTGAAAGTAGTAAAAAAACTGACACGGGACTTTTGAATCATTCCTTTACGCTTATAAAGGAGCCCCAGGTTCACAGTGCTGTAGCGGTGATTTGGATTGCGGACGAGAATGCTTTGGAATGTTTTAATAGCATTGTCGATATCGCCTTCAATTGAAATTGCAAGTACTAGGAAACAACGCAAATCCACATTATTTTTTTCCCGCATCAGCAAACGTTTGAACACGTTCTTAGCTATTTCCCCTTCCATTGTTTGCAGACAATGGATGCCTAATCTGAAACAGGCTTTACTCTCTTCTTCACTTTCCGCCTCTAAATTGGAAATGATGTAATTAAAAGTCTGCTCTGAATCAATGCTGTTTCCCTCTGCTTCAATTTCTTTTTCGTCTGCCTTCTTGTCCGATTTTTCACTGGTATTTGTGTCTTCTTTAACATTTTTATCTGAAGACACTTTTGTGCCCTCTTTAATTTCATTTCCCTCTTTTACATCCTCAGTCTGCTGTTCTCTTTCTTCATCTGCATCCAGCGTAAAATGCTGTTGCATTTCAACTAAATTTTCCAGTCCGTCTTGAATGTCAGGAAGGACGAAGTCTGTCATTTTTTCAAATTCAGCAATTGCAGATACAGCATTGCCGTCAGCAATTTCAATTTTTGCGTTTGTTGCAGCAAGATTATAGATAGCGTTTTTAAAATCAGGATCATGCTTCAGGCAAAGCTTGTACATGTTTTTTGCCTGATTCCAATTATGTTTTTTGCGATATGTGTTACCCAGCAGATTGGCCAATTCCACGTTTTTAGGATCCGTTTTCAAGACATTAACACCTAAACTTATTATACCGTCAGGATTACCACCACCCTGCATTTCTTGGAACAGTTTAGTAACAGTTTCTGCAGCAAGTTTTGGGTCAAGCTCCAACGCTTTGTTAAACTCAACTGCCGCCCATTCGTAAAAGTTTTTTTCTAGTAAACTTTTACCGCGTTCAAGAATTGAATTTAACTCTTTTTTTGGATCGTCCGTGCTGAAAAATTTTTCAAGTATTTTCATGGATCTACTGGTATCAGGCTATTCATGTAACTTGGACTGATGAATCTTTGGTTGTGCCTACAAGTTCAAGCATCATCATAACCGATGGTGATCTTATTGTAAATTCGAGTTTTAAGAAAAAGGTCATCTTAAACAATGATTTGATCATTTTGAAAAAAGTAGTAAATTAGGGAGTCAGGAATATTTTTTGGTGTTTTTGTTCCGGATATTAAATTGCTGATAAAATCATCAATTGTCAGAAAAGACTTGCTAAAATCACGCCGGATGTGGCATCTATTGTGCAGAATATTGTGCAGAAAATTTTTAATCTGATGATTTCTGAGGTATTTTTCCTTTTGGGTACGGTACTTTAAAGCTAAAATTAAACTGTATCAAGTAAATTGAAACATCAAAACTGAGGAATAATGGCAGAAATATCTGATGATTATGAAATCAAACTGTCCGCAGAAGACAGTCCGGGCGACATTTTAAATGATCTAGGAGATATAGAGTTGCTTGAAGAAGAACACAGTGGAGATGAGTTATTAGCAGGGTTGGATGATGCAGATTTGGATGATGCAGATTTGGATGATGTCCTCTCTGAATCTGTTGATTTGGATGACGCTTCAGATGAAGGTGAGATAGACCTGGGAATGGATGAGATTGGTGATCTTGTTGAAGATTTAAAGTTGGATGTGGCTGGAGATGATATAGATGCATCAGTTGAAGGAGAAGCGGATATGGTTTTTGATGAGGAAGAAACAGAAGATGACAGTAATGATTCAGTAGAAAGTTTGCTCGATGAACTTGGAGATGACGATAGCGGAGAGCTTAGTCTAGCCGCTGATTCAGCTGGGGAAGAAGGATTTGTTGATCTAGAAGAAGTTAATGAAACTGCCGTAGAAGAAAGTTCAGAGACAGACGCAGAAAAAGTTTCTGCTGAAACGGAATCCACAGAAAAAGTTGAAGGAAGTACCGGTAATGACTCAGGAGACTCAGAGTCTTCAGATGTTTTGGATATGTTGCATGATCCTGATATTTCGGATGATACTGCCGATGAAGATACCGAAGATATGGAACTTGGTATGGATACTCTTGACGATACCAAGGATGACGACTTAACTGATCTAGGGCTTGATGATACGGAGACGGTGGAATCCGGCGACGAAGATGTTGCTGTTGAAGATGTTGTTGATGAATCTGATGAAGTGGATGTTACGGATGAAACAACAGAAGATGAAATAACAGATCTTGGGATTGATGATGTCGAGACTTCGGAATCCGGCGACGAAGATGTTGTTGATGAAGTGGATGTTACGGATGAAACAACAGAAGATGAAATAATGGATCTTGGGATTGATGATGTTGAGACTGCTGAGGCAGAACCTGAGGCGGATGAGTCTGCAACAGAAACAGCTGAGGTAGAACCTGAAGCGGAGGAAATTCCGGCATTGGAAACAACATCAGATACTCAAGGAGAGCTTGAGGAATTAAGTGAGGAGAAAGAAGAAATTGAAATTGAAGAACCAGAAATGGAAGTTCAAGAAACACCTGCAATTGATATAGTGGAGATTGTAATGCCAATTGAATCAGATGCAGCAGAGACAATAGCAGCCCCTTTAGGCTCAGACATGCTGTTAAATTTCAACCATGAAGTGGTGGTCGAAATAGCAAGGACAAGTCTTACCGGCGAAGAAATCACACAGATCACTTACGGCAGCATTATTGAACTTGATAAAGTTGCAGGCGAACCGGTGAATTTGGTCCTCGACGGTAAAACAATTGCTCTTGGGGAAGTAGTACAAATTAACAATGAAAAACTGGGCATACGCATTGTAGGCGTTATTCAGGACTAATTGAAATTATGCTTCACCAAACAGACATCCCCGTAAAACCTTATGAGCTGGCCGAAGCTCAATTTAATACAGGGCGATTCCACATAATGGACATTGTCTTTCGCAGGTGGGGAGCTCTCTTGCAGGAGACGCTTTACGCGAAGATGGGCATGATGTTAGAAGTATCCACTGAAAATGTGGTACAGCTGCGTTTTGAAAAATTTTTAGATTCTGTTAAGAAACAGCCAATCTATATTTTTGAAACCCTCAACCATAGTCGTGGTCTTTTACTTGTGGATAAGTCTTTTTTTGATTTGGCACTTAATGGTAAAGCAGAGCCGACTGAAGATAGTTTGTCACTGATTCAGATGATGAAAGAAAACCAGCAGAAGCTGCTTAAACTGATAAGTAATATGATTGATGATTTTGAAAAAAGCTGGCTCAATATTGCTGCGGTTGAACTAAAACTGAATCGTGTTACCATCTATCCTAGCCGGGCAAATGTGATGTTGCCATATGAATATTGTTTGGCAGGACGTGTTCAGCTTAGTCTTAACGGTATTCAAACAAGTATCCAGTTATGCCTTCCGTATGCTGCTCTTGAGTCTGTGCTTAGATCGTTTGAAAACAAAAAGCTTCTTGAACCTGAATCTATGGTGTATTACTTTCCTCAAGTGAAAGAACATTTCAAGGATTTACTGGAAAAGACGGAATATTCGGTTGTTGCTGAACTTGGCAAAGCGGATTTAAGAGCAGCTAAAGGAAAGCTGGAAAAAGGGCAGGTGCTGCCTTTGTTGAATAAAGACGCCCTTGTTACAATTCGGATAAACGGAACTCCCGCATTAAAAGGTTCTTCTGGAGAATCCTCAGGTCACTATTCAGTTCAGGTTATACGAGGAACTGAGGACAAAAAACCCTCAGCAATACAACAAAAAAGAGAATTCAAACAAGTATCGTGGCCGACTCAGTAAGTATCGTTTTGTAAAACTGCTGCAAGCCATTTGTCCGGGTTCTCTCCGCATTCCCGGAAGAGCTCCAAAGTCGCATCTGCAGGAGTAAGACTCTCTTTCGTGTACTGCTCAAAATAAGGCAATAGCCAATTCTCCTCTGCTGATCCAAGTCCCTCTAAGGCTTTTTCTACAATTAATCTTCCGGTCTTTGCAAAGTTTGTTCGATTGACTTCAGCATGTAGAGCATCCTTTGCCACAGCTTTTTTATAAATCTTAAACTCTTCCTTAGGCATATCCATCAGAATGGACTGTACGGAGGCGAAAGCAGTTTCATTATAAAGTAATGTACCAATCAATGCTGGAATCGCGAGTGAATGTTGCGGAGCCACGCTGTCAATAACCCTCACTTCCAGAATGTTTTTTATTCTGATGTCCGGAAAAAGCATCCCCAGGTGTTCTTCCCAGTCATCCATGTTCATTATTAAATCCGGATGCTTACCGTCTAACAACTGCTGAAAGCTCCAAGCGGTCGTCAGTACACCTTCTCCATCACGCTTCAAATGATAAGGCCCCGTCTTTAAGGCCCATTCTACGTAGTCCTCCAGACGAAAATCAGCACTTAAAAAAGCTTCCGGTAGTCCGGAACGTGAATTATCGGTATGCTCCCAAATATGTGAGCGATAAGAAAGATAACCACTGGGACTTCCTTCAATTAACGGACTGTTGGCAAATATTGCTGTTAAAAAAGGTGAAAGTCGGTTTAGAAAAACAAATTTCCTCTCCATATCTTCTATGGATGCATAATCAATGCTGACCTGTACACCTGTGGAGGCTTTCATCATCCACTGTCCGAGAGAACCTGTATTCAGCATGTGCGGGAACATGATCCGATAACGGTTCTTGGGGAAAAAGGGCAACGCTTCCAAAGAATGCAGTGGCTGGACTCCTTGAAATAAAAGTCTTCCGCCAAAACCTGAAACTGCTTCTTCCAGCAGCTTTAAGAATGACTGCAGAGATTTTTGTGCTTCTAAAAGAGAATTTCTAGGTGCATCTGAAAGTTCAATTTGACCCCCTGGTTCAATCGTGATTTTTGAACCGGACGGACTCGTAAGTGCCAGAAGCATGTCTTTTTCAAAAACTTTTTCGAGCGGATCAGCAGAGTCTTTTGTAAGTTCTACTAAATTTTCTAAAACACTAAAAACCCCTGAATCACCATCAACAGGTAAAGGACGGAAGCCACCTTCAGGATTATCTTCGTCAGGAATAAAAACAAAATTTTCGTATTCCATTCCTATCAATTGTTTGTCGGGCGTACCGGAATCTTTACGGCAATAGCCTAGAAATAGAGATTTAAGGTCGTTATGAGTCATGTTTGTATTGTTGCTGAGGCGGAATGGTGTAAAAGTATTGCAAGCAGCTATAAGGAAATTATTAAAGGAGTCCGTTAATCATGCTTTTACTGATGGAGGCGATCCAACTGAATGCACTGAAACCTGGTAAAAACATACTAAGCACGACCAAACCAATTAAGGCCTGTGAGCCATAGCGGTAGTTCCAATGCTGAAATCTTAATTTTAAGTTAACTGGTAAAAAATGAGGTAATACGGAATTTCCATCAAGTGGTCCAAGCGGGATCAGGTTGAACAGACAAAGATTAAAATTGATGAAAATAAACAAGTATAAAAGTTCCAGTATTGGAACTCCTGCAAGTGTTGATAAATTGTTTTTTGCTAAAAAACTAAATAAAAATGCTGCTCCTACACCCAATACTAAATTCATCAAAGGTCCTGCGGAAGCAACGTAAAAATCGGCATTACGTACACGGTAGTTATTTGGACTAACTGGAACAGGCTTGGCATAGCCAAATCCTGCAGCTAAGACCATTAAACTACCGAACAAGTCCAAATGCACAAATGGATTGAGGGACATTCTACCTGCGTTTTTTGCCGTGTCGTCTCCACAAAGATGGGCTACATACGCGTGACCGAACTCATGGAAGGTTAAAGCAAAGATTAAGCTGAAAATCAGAATGACCAATACTTGCGGCGGAAGACTAAACAACACTGTAGATTTTATCAGTAGAAATGAGTTATTGGTGATGTATGTTTTTTTAATGTAATAGTATATTCTATCAGAAAGTTGAAGTTCTCCAAAAGACAAAACTTCAGCCTCAATTATTTATTCATTTAATCCTCTGTTCTGAATTAGCGGTTAACACGCTAATTATAATAGTCGCAGAATAGTTGATTTTCATATAAAATAAGCTTTATTATTTTTGCTGTTAACGATATTATACATCTATTCTAATATTTATATGTTCGTTAAAAATTATGTAGTCACACAAAACAGACTGGCGAACAAAAACACCCCCGTAAAATCTTGTAAGTGCATCAGGGTAATCTTGGTTTTCAACTCCTCCCTATAAAAAGTTGAATCTTTCATGTACCAGGAAAATCGATGTAGACAAAGGTCGGAAGATGTCTGATAACGGTTAAGGTTGACGGGGGTGATACCTCACTTAATTTCAAGATCCTCAAATAATTCCCCATAACATAAGTATTTTAATATCTTTTAGAGTTTAAGCCCTGTAGAATCTCAGGCTGTTGTAAGATAGCTTTATTTTCTTTAACTGTTTCTTAAATGGTTCAACCACGATGTATAGTTGCTTTTTTGATGTAGACGGAGTTTTGCTGGACTTTGAAAGAGGGTTCACTAAGACAGTCAAGGATTATTTTAAATTAGAGGTTGCAGAGGATTTTGTTTCAAAGAGTTTCTGGTTTGGAGATTTACTGACGAAGGAACAGGTCATGGAAGGATGGGATTATTTTCTTCACAGTACTGAATTTGAAGAACTGGAACCAATGGTGGATCCGGAACAGTTCAACGCAGCATTCGGGGCATATCCTGTGCATTTTATCACCAACATTCCATTGGATTGTCTTGAGCGAAGAGAAAAAAATCTAAGAAATGCAGGATTCAAATTTGACTCTGCACATTGTGCCGGATTTATAGATTATGACGGATATTCAACACAGACCAAAGCAGAGGTTATTCAGGAACTGCTTCAAGAAGAAAAGACAGTATTGTTTGTGGACGATCATCCTGACAACTGTCTCAACGTCCGGGAATCTTTCCCTGAAGCAGAAATCTGGCTGATGTCACGGCCATTTAATGATGATTTCGATCACCCAGAAATACGCCGTGCCAGAGATTGGGCTGAAGTTCTAGAACACTCCAGTAAAACTGCCACTCGCTAATTTTATTCGCCTAGACCATCTGAATTTACAGATACAGTAAACCGTTCTTTCGGTGCTGGTGTTAAGTTGACTCTGATGTGTCCATGTCTTTCAAAAATATTATCCTAAATCAGTTTGGCTTAGCGTTGATAATTATGCTGATGCTTACGCCTGCCGTTTTTGCGCAGGAAGAAGTTACTGCCGCACCAACAGGTGCTAGAGATGCCGTCTGGCGGATTGGATTTTGGGAGGTACTTCAGCAAACGTTCAGTGACGATGACAGTCATCCGTTTTATCAAATGACCGGTACCGACCGGTTCAGAGGAGGAAAGGGTTTTTTTGGACCTACTTTTGTAGATCCCGGGAACAGTGGTTTGCTTCCAAATGTTGATTATAAAAATGAAGATGGTCACGCTGGTCAAGACGGTACATTTACCAAGTTATTCAGTAATATCCCTTTGCTGAATGGGCTGCCGACTTTTTCTTTGGAATATATCCAGCCGACTGATTATGTCGTCGGTCTCGGCTTAAGCTTTGCCTACACCAATATTTGGCTGGATGATCAGAAAGTCAGGGCAGCCACCACGGGAGCAGATCCGGATTATGCAACCCCTCTTTTACGGATGGCTTCTCATTTCTATATGTTTTCCGCCTCAATCCATCCTTTTGGAGTGCCTAAAACAGACGATCTGGATGTTTTCATTGGTTTGGGATTATCAAGGGTCGAAAGTACTTTGAAATCCGGTATTCAGAAAAATCCAACAATTCTTGAATATGCTGCTACCACTCAGACTCAACTCAGCAGTTCAGTCGGCACCTTACCTTTTCGACGTATAGGAATTGCTTCAGGGGGTGATAGTTTTGGCTTTATGCTGGAATTCCTCTTTCCGGGAAACAGTGAAATAATTGACAATCCGTTTGCGGCAAGCACGATCATCGATTCTACAATCTACGACTCAACGTACAATGACCGTGGAGATGCATTGCCTTCAAAAGTGGGTATGCCCGGAGGAATTACACGTGTTTCATGGACGTATTCATTTTAGGCGGCGTTTCCATTTCCCAGGATCTGTATAAGCTCTCCCACCAGATAAAAAGATCCGGCAACGACAACAGGTTTTTCATTAGTAAGTAAAGTTGATTCCAAGGCTTCTTCCGCAGAAGAACTATGTTTTATTTTCGGAGAATGTTCGAAATTTCCGCACTCATTTATAAAGTTTTCCAACGCTTCCGGGGTTGCACTTCTTGGCGAA
>Ga0208407_1001140_pt1 | contig 12296 bp, 8 predicted proteins | sample ETNtaG_9_FD_185775 | JGI IMG/M metagenome (GOLD analysis project Ga0208407, IMG submission 185775) | Marine microbial and viral communities from oxygen minimum zone, Eastern Pacific Ocean - ETNP201406SV69 (SPAdes) (version 2) | ecosystem: Environmental > Aquatic > Marine > Oceanic ...
TGTTTTGATTTGCCAAACTCTACTAGGTTCCCAAGATACATGACTGCGATCTTATCGGAAATATGTTCTACAACTGAAAGATCATGAGCAATAAATAAAAACGAGACATCAAACTCTTTTTGGATATCCATCATGAGATTAATTACTTGAGCTTGAATCGAAACATCCAATGCGGAAACAGGTTCATCGCAAATAATTAAATCTGGATTCGTTGCTAGTGCTCTGGCGATACCAACGCGTTGTCTTTGTCCCCCAGAGAATTCATGAGGAAATCGCTCTGAATGATCTTTTCTCAATCCCACTTTTTCTAATAAAGATAACACTCTATCCCGTCTTTCATTCGAGCTTAAATCCAAATGAATTTTCAAGGGCTCATCCACGATTTGTGCCACGGTCATTCTTGGATTCAAAGATGCATAAGGATCCTGGAAGATCATTTGTACGCGTGATCGATATTTACGCATTCGTCGTGGATGGAGTTTATTAAAATCCACATTTTCCCCATCAAAATGGTATACAATTTCACCACCCACTTCTACATCGGGCGCAATGTATTTCAAAATATTGATCATGGCGCGACCTACAGTCGTTTTTCCACAACCTGATTCTCCAACCAATCCGACAATCTCGCTACGTCCTATGGAGAATGAAACCCCATCAACCGCTTTTACTTCAGCAACTTTCTGTCCCATAATTCCACCTGAAACAGGAAAACTAACGGTTAGGTTTTTTAGGTTAACTAAAGGTTTTTGGCTCATACTGTTTCTCCATCCACCACAACGTGGCAACGCAGAAAATGCCCCTCACTCATTTCTAATAATTCCGGTTCTTCCGTATGACAGCGATCTTCAACCAGATCACATCGAGTACAAAATTTGCACCCTACCGGCATATCCAAAATATTAGGGACCATTCCCGAAATCGTTTCTAATCTTTCAGCAGGATTATTCTCGTCCGGATATGGAATGGAATTCAAGAGTCCTTTCGTATAGGGATGAAGCGGATTTTCAAATAATGATTCAACATGTGCTACTTCCTGTATCATGCCGCCATACATAACAATCACACGATCGCACGTTTCTGCAACAACAGCCATATCATGGGTGATAAGTACCACTGCCGCATCCTGATTCTGATCTTTCAATTCTAACATCAAATCCAGAATCTGGGCTTGGATTGTCACGTCCAAGGCTGTTGTGGGTTCGTCTGCGATAAGCAGAGATGGGTTTTTTGCAAGTGCCATCGCTATCATAACTCTCTGCCGCATCCCACCGGAAAATTGATGGGGATATTCATGCATCCGTTTTTCAGGATCTGGAATACCGACTCGTCGTAAAAGATCAACTCCTCTGGAAAACAATTCTTCAAAATGTTTTTGATAGTCGTGGGAAATTAATCCTTTCATCCCCATTACAGTATATGCCACCAATGTGGGAAACATCGTTCCTAATAAAAACGCCAATGCTACGTCTTTCCAAAAAAATGACCAGCCAAAAATCAACTGTGAAATAATCATAAGTACCAATCCCATAGTGATAGACAGTTTTAACCGTAATGGTTTTGGAACATCATAAATAGTAGATGCCAACGAAAGAACACCATCTTTAAAATATTCCATCAATGTTTTGGGATAAATTGCTTCAGTCACCTGCAATCCGATAGTGAAGACTGGATTCAAGGATGTCATGGGCTCCTGGAAAATCATGGCAATTTCACGTCCACGATAGTTCCGCATTTTTTGGTACAAGTTTTCCTTGAATTTGCTAAAAGCTACTTTTTTAGGGGATTTAAAAAAGATGTGACTTGTAATTGCAATATCAGCAATAAATGAAATGATAAATGCCATGATGCCCGGAATCGGTAATGCAAAATGAAGCGCGATCCAACCGATAAAAAACAACCGAGTTGCCCAAGATCTTTTAATTCCAGTTAAGTCCGGTAAATATTTGAATTCGGACAAACTGTTAATGCCATCCAGATCGTGACCATCAAAAAGCAATTCATTCTTGAATTTGATAATTCCTTCACTCACTTCCCCCGGCGGGTTCGGAATCAATTGAATTAAAGATAAAACAGAGACAGATTTCCCGGATCCAGATTCACCCACAATCCCAAGGGTTTCTCCTTTGAAAATATCAAAGTCGATACCATTCACGGCCGTAGCCCATTCTTTCCCGATCTTGAACCGAGTTTTTAGATCTTTGACTTCCAGTAATTTTTCTCGGATCATCTTAATCTCGAATACACTTTCGGATCAAATGCTTCCCTTACACCTTCACCAATAAAGACAATGGAGAGTAAGGTTAAGAATTGGGCCGTAACCGGGGAAAATACCATCCACCATTTACTCACATTTTGGAGACCCACATCTAACATTTGTCCCCATGATGGGGTGGGCGGTGCCAACCCAAATCCAAGATAATCCAATCCAACCAAGGCAGAAATACCAGCTACAACCGAAAAAGGGAAATATGTGATGATTGGTACAAGTGAATTGGGCAAAATATGTTTAAACATAACCTTTGCATCAGACTGCCCCATGCTTAAAGCGGCGGCAACATAATCTTTTGCTTTTTCGCGGTAAAATTCAGCACGGATGAGATAAGTCATCCCAATCCAGTTTACCAGAGTATAGATGCCAATAAGAAGAAAAAAGGATGGTTTTAAAATAGATGAAATAATGATAATGACAAACAGCATGGGAAGGCTGGCCCATATTTCTATTAGTCTTTGGAAAAACAAATCAAATTTTCCCCCAAAATAGCCCATAGATCCGCCAATAAATATCCCGAAAAAGTAATTTATGATCGTCAAGATTAAGGCGAAAGAAATGGAAATATTGAAGGCATAACAGAGTCGAGAAAATACATCCCTTCCGGTATTATCTGTTCCCAACCAATGCTCTCGTGAAGGGGGTTCATACATTTTATTCCCATCTGTTGTTATATCTTCAAATGGAGAATATGGATACGGCGGCATTAATACCCAGTTTCCTGCATTATTTTGTTTAAAACTTCTTCTTAATTCCCTGTATTTTGCTTCCCCGGGAACATCCTGCCCAAACGTGTCACCTGCGATATACCCTTTTAAAATAGGAAAAAATAATTCATCTTCATAATTGACAATCAACGCTCGATTATTGATTAAGATTGGTAATAAAAAAGAAATTCCATATAGAGTTGTTAAGGTCACTAAAGCGTAATAACCACGCTTTAATGTTTTAAACTTCATCCACCTTTTTTGTAGAATGGATAAATGTTTTTCTTCGATATTATTCTTTTCAACCATTACTTGAATCTAATCCTTGGATCTACCGTAGCCAGAGCAAGATCAGAAATAATATTTCCAATAAGTCGAAGTAAAACAACCACCACTAAAAATCCTAATGTGATGGGATAATCCCGTGATAAAATTGCTTCATAAGCCAAGCGACCAAAGCCATCAATGTTAAATACACGTTCGATAAAATAGGATCCAGCAATTACAACGCCCAAAATATGACCGATTCCGGATGCAATGGGGATCACACTGTTTCGCATGGCATGAAGCCAAACTACTCGCTTCTCTTTTAATCCTTTTGCAAAAGCAGTTCTGATATAATCTTGACTCAAATTTTCCAATAAACTATTTTTCATTAGGACTGTCATTGTTGCAAAACTGCCAATGGACCAGGCTATAACTGGCAAAATCATATGATGAACCTGATCAATTACTTTTTCCCACAGTGTCATTTCTTCCCAGATTTCAACAGGGCTTCGAAATCCGCCAAGTGGAAAAATATCCCAAAAACTCCCGCCACCGAATAGGACGAGAAGAACACCACCCAAAGCCCACCCTGGAATCGAATAAGCCATAAAAATGGCAACACTGGATCCAAAATCAAAGACTGAACCATGATTGAGTGCTTTACGAATACCTAATGGAATACAAATCAAATAAGAGAGAAAAATGCCTGTGAGTCCAAAAAACAGGGAAATTTTGAATCTGGGTTTCATGACTTCTGTTACAGGTTTCAGGTAGGTATAGGATTTTCCCAAATTTCCTGTCAAAATTCCAGAATATTCTTTCTGGAATATTACTGCTTCCCGAGTTCCATCTTCTAGAGTTTCATCGATAGATGCATACCAAACCGGGCTGGGTTCGCCACTTTTTTCGTAAACGGATAAATTATTTTTATCTACTGATTTTATATCAACCCGCCAAATTTGGCCATTACGTTTCCCAACTCGTTTTTCTGTATAAGTCTTTCCAACAGGAATGGTAAAATCTCGATGCTTGATTTCTCGTGGCCAAATTCCCAACCAAATGAGATAACGCTGATAGATTGGTTTATCAAAGCCATAGAAACGCTTGAGCTCTTTCAAAGCAGATTCCGGTAAAACACTTCCACCATCAATTCCTGCAGCTGAACCACCGCCACCTTCTCCACCACCAGAAAGACCGCCCATTTGGAGTTGTAAAATTGTTTGTTCTAATGGACCCCCCGGCGCCAATTGAAGAATAGTAAATACGAGAATTGTTGATCCCAAAAATGTTGGGATCATAAGAAGGATTCTTCTTAAAAAATAAGTTGCCAAATCAAACTATTGATTATTCTTCAAATATTCTGGCCAATAAGTCATATCCAATGGCAGAATTTCTAATTGGTTTCCATTTATCATGGCATTTTCTAACCGAGTCGATTTCTCATCATCAATCCACCAATAATAGAAAATGTCCCAATATTCTCCCACATATCTGGAAAGCATCCATTCTGGATATCCAAATTTATCCCACCACATAGTCCTGATATAGTTTCTGACCGTTGCCCATGCTGTTGGATGAACATTCGCAACAATACCATCAATTTCACGAATAATTTCAATTCTACGGTCTTGATCAAAGCAAATATCATATTCATCCAATAAAATATCCACACGGTCACTTTTAAAACCCCAGACGTTATTATTGTCATTTTGGTCCGCTAAAATAGAGCGATAAGATGTTTCGGGATTAGGGTAAACCAAGCCACTATATCCCAAATACGCAATTGTGAAATTCCGTTCATTCACGTTTTTGATCATGGTATTATAATCCACAAATTTGATTTGCATATTAAGACCATATTCTTTTAGCATTTGCTGGACTGGGGTAGCCATATATTCATATGTCTTGGGTAAATCCAATTCAAATGCAAGGACTCGGTTCGATTCATTATGGACGAGCCACCCATCATTATTTCGAGTCGAGTATCCTGCTTCCTTCAGCAATTCAACAGCTTTTTCGGGATCAAAGGGAAAGGGATTATTATTTGAATTTTCGTACACGGAACCCGAATACATTGAATTCATGAAACCATACTCACTGTAATACATTTCCTTGTTCATTTTTTCTCTATTATATAAATAACAGAAGGCGTAACGAACCCGTTTATCATTAAAAGGCCATTTCCGCATGTTAAAGAAATATCCTGAGGTTCCTGCGGGACGTTCAGAGAACACACGCTGTTTCTTTATCCATCCTTTTTGTGTGGACTCAAAATCAGTTTCTTCCACCCAGCGCCGGGCACGACTTACACTGAAAATATCCTGTTCACCTTTTTTAAATTTTTCAAATTGGAGCGCATCATTATCTTTGACTACAGAAATTTTAATTTTATCAAAATTGTACTTATACCTGGAGAAAGGGCTGTTCGCATTCCAATAATCATCCCGCCGTATTAATGTATAAGATTCCTGATTCATAATCCTATCTTCCGGAATTGTGTAGGGACCGCTTCCCGTGATCATTGAAAAGGCATATTCTTCTAGAAATGCAGTGCCGTCCAAATCTTTCAAGATGTGGTTAGGATGAACAGCCATGGTGCTGATGTAGAGGAAATTTCGCCAATTCACCTTTTTTGATTTGATTGAGACAATATATTTACTTTCGGCAACCGGACGTTCAAATTTACCGAAACTGAGCTGTTCACTAGGCATAAGAATGGTCTCATCCATACGCAAATCCCATGTAGCAACAATATCATCAGCAACCACTGGCATGCCATCTGCCCAACGTGCGTCTGGATTAATCCTAAATTTGAATGTTAGTTTATCTTCGGAGATATACCAATGAGATGCCAAACCGGGAACAAAATCTAACGTGGCTGGATGTTCACCCAATAATGATTCATAACATAAATCCTTGATGGCTCGGGAATTGAGTACCTGGCTGGAATTCTGACCAATCACCCGCATGGTTCTTGGAAATAAGGAATGAGTATAATCAAGCCGCCCGCCTTTTTTTGCCCGGGGGTCACCAAAATATGTTCCATCTTTTTCTGACCAAACATAGGTTTGATACCCTAAGTTTTCAGAGACTTCTTCAAATCCATATCCACCCTGTTCAGGAGGTGTCGTATTATCTTTTGGTGAAATATCAAATTTGACGTTTGTTGAAGATGATGATGAATTATTCCCACCCCCACATCCACACAAAACAAGTGTAACTATTAATAAAGATATTTTTTTCATTAGAGTATTCTTAGGCCCAAAATCCTGCGATTGATGTTTAAAAAAGGATGAAAATATAGGGAATGAGTCATTGAAATAATATCTTAATCCTAAAATGTAGTCTGGCCCTAAAATTATCTTTAATAAGGGTCTATTTTTTTATTTCGTGGCTATTCCCAAACCAATGAAATAATAAATCATGACCAGAAAAACGATAACTGAGAAAGTAGGTGTAAAAGATGCCATGGTCTTGGCTTTTTTGTAGTCGCGTTGCCAATCCTTATGAGCAATCTTTTCTGTGACCTTGTAGCCTCCTTTGTCTTCGCAAGCTTTAATTAATTTTCGAAATTTTGGAATATCTTTTATTGGAATAGCTTTAATTCCTTTTTTTTCTGCAAGGTTGAGTAATGGATCTTCACAAGGATTAGGCCTATCGACCATTGATTCTTGCCCAAATAGAAACACGAAAAAAAGTATGGTAGAAGTGAATTGCCTCATTTAAGACCATAAAACACTTTAAAAGAGAATAAGGGTAATTCGTCAATTTTCATTTTTGGACCTGTTACTTTTTTCTTTTGGAGACGCCATTTCTCATTTTTGTAAGAATTGTCCATAAAACCCATTTTCATATCCAACCCAATTCGTGTCGATAAATAATAACGAATACCAATCATCCCGGAAAACCCAATCCAATCATTGATCATAGCATCCGTTGCACCCAAATCTGATACAGGTTTCGAATCACCAAAACTATTTATGAGCTGATTCCAATCTTCAGACTTGTCTCCGGGGGTTGTATCAACGGAAATTCTACCGCGTCCCCAAATTGGAGTTAGAGTAAAATTAAGTTCTATTCTTGGTTTCCAACGAAAATAAGTTTCTAAGGGAAACATCCTATAAATAATTGTTCGACGAAATACAGCTTTAGAATTTATCAAATCCAATTTACCCACTTCAAAAGATGAATAGGAATTATACCCCAATCGGGCGTTACTGAAAAATTCATAATATACGGCCCAATTAAGAAGAAAATTTCGATTCAACATAGTCTCCTTTGGAAAAGGGACATCAATATTTTCATCGAAGCCAGATAGAGTTGGTTCATATAAACCAAGTCCCAAGCCGACACTAATTTTAGGTTGTGCCAACGAGAAGGATCCTGTAAAAAGGAAGAAAGAAAGAAAGAAACGTAGGATTTGACTCTTCATACAAGGTTCTTAATTTAAGCCCCATGAAACAGATGATGAGCATATTCCTTTTTATTATTTCAGTGTTGTGGTCGAATTCCCAGTATACTGATGTCCAACACGTAATCGTGAAATACAATGGAAAGTCAATCGTTGGATCCGTTGACTCCATTGGGATGGAATTTGTATACTTTTACTCTAAAGATACAGGCGACTCAGATTCACTTTACTTGAGAGATGTTTATTACATCTACAATGATTTTAATCGGGTTTTTCACAGTAGTTGGAGTTTTGAACAGAATCTACAAAAAATGAATAATCGAACCGGTACCATTTACACCTTGAGTGGTGATACGATTATTTTTTTGGATATAAAATTCAATAACGATATGATAAACCCGGAACTTTTTATAAAAACAGGTATCAATCAATCTGAATTTATTCCCCTCCTTCATATCGAAAAAATATATACAGATTATTCAATTCTTGAATATTCTATTGAACGGGGATTTTTCTACCCCTTTTACACGTTCCTGATTGGTGCTACACTGGATATTAGATTGAAATGGGATAAAGATCGAAGAATGATACCGCAAGTTTGGGATCAATATAATGATCTACTCCCAGAAGCGAGTTTTATAGGGCTGTACGAAACAGGCGTGACCTATAAAACTATTTCATATATCATTCCTATATCTGTTCTAACATCTATGATTTATGACCTTTGGAAACAAAAGAATTCATTTTATTTTACACCGGTTTATGAAGAAGATAAATTTGGAAGAAATATGTATGTTTTTTCATTGAAACACAAAGCTTCCACCTACATACAACGTATGATATTTCGAATTGAGAAAACTAAAATCGGTAATAATGTCTTTAGGTGGTTTCGCAAAAATAGGTTGTAAATTTCGGTCATGATACCAAGTAATAAATTTTTATCAAATTTTGGGATAATCATTCTTTTGCTTTGCGCCTTATCGTGTGATAATAAAACAATCGATTTACCCATCGCTGATACAACCCCACCGCAAGCAGTCTTAATATATCCTGTTGATGGCATATCCGTGGCTGGTGACATTACTATTCTTGCACGTGCGACAGACAATGAAGAAGTTGATTCAGTAGAATTCTATATAAACCAAAAAAAGGTTGGTAGAGATAATTCTGGAGTAAATGATATTTTTGATTTTGAATGGAAAACCGGAGACTATACCGAGGATGAGTATCATTTTGTATCTATCATTGCTTTTGATGGTTCGGAAAATGCATATGCATCTTTCCCAATTCGCATTAAAGCAGATAATCAAGATAATGAACCCCCAACTGCATTTTTATTAAATCCATTCTCTGGACAATATATAAGTGGAATCGTTAATATTACTGTTGAAGCATCCGATAATGACAGTATACAATATGTGAGTTATTATGTGAATAATGTTCTCCAGGGATATGTTTTAGAGCCACCCTACATTTTCCCATGGAATACTCTTTTATATTTGGATGATCATTATTCTATTTATGTCATCGTTCGGGACATGAGCAACAATTTAACTACTGTTCCTCCTGTCAACGTGATTATTGATAATAATCTACAAAATGATGTAACTCCACCAACCGGTTCAATTGTCAGTCCACCCGCAGGGTTAACTGTAAGCGGAAGTGTTGATATCATTGTCAGTGCAAGTGATAATAGAGCTATGGATCAAGTGGCTTTTTCCATCGATGGTACTTACATTATATCGGATGGTGAAGTACCATACCATTATTCATGGGATACTACTTTGGAAGAAGAAGATATAGAACATACCATCAGTGTTGTTTTGATAGATCTGGCTGGCAATGAATCTCCTTTAAACCCCATTTCCGTTTTTGTAGATAATGATCCAGCAGGAGATATAACACCGCCAATAGTGTTGATCACGAATCCGGTGGCTGGGCAGGATTTAACTGGAACAGTCTCAATCGAAGTATTAACCGAAGATGATACTGGCATGGACCGAGTTGAATTTTTTATCAATGGTGATTCTGTCCATACAGATACTTCTAATCCATTTGATTATACTTGGGACACGGAAACCGTTACCGATGATATGGACCATATAATTGCAGTGGTTGGCTTTGATTTGGGTGGGAATGCGACCCTTGCCCCACCAATTGCAGTCTATGTAGATAATTTTGATAATATTCATCCTACTGGTCAAATCCAAAACCCGGTTGCAGGACAAACAGTTACTGGGACTATCATGATCGAAATTTCAGCTACAGATAATATTGGTGTGGAACAAGTCAACTTGTCTATTGACGGAATTCCAAGAGATACTTTAACCACATTCCCTTACACCTATGAATGGGATACAACAAGTGAGACCGACGATGAAGATCATGTCATTAGTATCATTGTTTCTGATTCATCTGATAATATAAGCTATGTACCTCCAGTGAGTGTTTTTGTAAATAATATCATTGATGACATCACACCACCGGTTGCATCTATCTCCAACCCTCTTTCCGGACAAACTGTGAGTGATACTGTTTCCTTTACAGTACAGGCAGTAGATGACTTTGGTGTGAATAACGTTGAATTCTTTATCGATGGAGAATCAATTGGTACTGATTACACGGAATCCTATCAGCTTGAATGGGACACAACGCCTTTGGAAAATGAAAGCCAGCATACTTTATCTGCCTACGTAACTGATCATGCCGGGCATACTACAATTGTTCAACCAATTCTCGTAACAATATCGAATTGATGAAATCTTTCAACCTAAATATCATATTAATTTCCATTCTGTTATTGAGCTGTGAAGGTCCTTTTTTCAAAGTCCAAAAAGAGCCCGATTCCATCCCTCCCACATTAACCATCACATTTCCACCTGATCAAGCAATCTTGTCTGATACAGTGCTAGTATCGGCGTATGCGTTTGATAATGTTGAATTAGGCATGGTAACTTTGTATTTGAATGATTCTGCTATCATCTCAAGTAAAGACGCCCCCTACGAATACACATGGATCACGACCGATTATGCCGAAGATGAACAACATACCATTTGGGCCAAAGCAGAAGATGCTGCAGGTAATTTGACTCAAACCAATCCTATCCGTGTATTAATCGATAATTTAGATAATATCAATCCAACTGGCACATTGATCTTCCCTTATACCGGTCAAACTATTTCTGGAGAGATCACTATTATTGTCGAAGCAAATGATAATGAAGAAGTTGCATTTGTGAATGTCTATATTGATGGTGATACCGTTGCCACCCTTACTGAGTCTCCCTATACTTTTAATTGGGATACATCGGTTGAAGTTGATGATATTAATTACACCATACACGTTCATATCCAGGATGTAACAGGAAACCAGATTACCCTAGGGCCAATTAGTGTTTTAATTGATAACTATGAAGCTGATGATAATATTCCTCCAACAGGTACAATTATTCACCCGCCTTCAGCAGCAACTGTTTCAGAAACTATTCTTATACAAGTTTCCGCTTACGATAACGTTGAAATGGGCTTCGTAGATTTTATTATTGATGGATCCTTCGCAGGGCAGGATTCAGTCTTACCATATGAGTATCAGTGGAATACAACCGTAGAAGTTGAAGACGCAGACCATATTATTAATGTAAATCTTACTGATGCAGTTGGGAATTCTACCGCTCTTTTCCCTGTTACGGTTCGTGTTAATAATATTGATGAACCAGATATTATACCACCAAATGTGGTTATTTACGAACCTGCGGCCAATCAAACAGTTTCCGGTATGGTGAATATCACAGCAATCGCCACGGATAATGTAAGCATCAACCGAGTTGAGTTTTACCATAATTATGAATTAGAATTCATAGTAACATCTTACCCATATCAATATGAATGGAATTCAACGAACGCTGAAGATGATTCTGAACATATCTGGTATGTTAAAGTTTTTGATACCAGTGAGAATGATACACAAACACAACCCATCGCAGTTTTTGTGGATAATGAAGATGATATTCCACCTACCGGTTTCATTCTTTATCCTTACGCTGGTCAAACGGTGAGCGGTGTTGTACAAATTCAAGTATCAGTATCAGATAATTTAGGAATAGATCAAGTAGAATTCTTTATTGATGGGAATACGGTAGGAACGAATTCTGAATATCCTTATTCCTACGATTGGAATACCGAATTAGTTTCAGAAGATGATGACCACATCATTTCCATTACAGTAACAGATTTAGGTGAAAACTCCACAGACGTCTCCCCTATCGCTGTTTTGGTTAATAATGTTGTTACACCAGGAGATGACACAACACCACCAGTTGTAGCAATTCTTACACCAATTTCAAATCAAACAGTAGGTGATACTGTTTTAATTTCTGGTTTTGCCTTAGACAATATGGGAATTGCGGATGTGAAATTCTATGTAGATGATGAATTAGTAGCAACGGTAAGCGACTCTCCTTATACGCATAATTGGGTAACCTATGAATTATCTAACGGATCAGAACATGTGATACAAATGACTGCAAGTGATCTATCATCCAACCAAACAACTGCTCAACCAGTAGTTGTAACTATTCAAAATGAATATTATGGAGCAATCGAGAATTTTTCATTATTCGTCTCAGAGGAAAATATCTCC
>Ga0208407_1001144_pt1 | contig 12281 bp, 15 predicted proteins | sample ETNtaG_9_FD_185775 | JGI IMG/M metagenome (GOLD analysis project Ga0208407, IMG submission 185775) | Marine microbial and viral communities from oxygen minimum zone, Eastern Pacific Ocean - ETNP201406SV69 (SPAdes) (version 2) | ecosystem: Environmental > Aquatic > Marine > Oceanic ...
AATATTTTTAGAAATATTAAAATTTATATATCGATTAAGGGGATCTAAATTTGTAATAAACGAAGAAAAATTTAAAAATGTGATAACAACTACAGATTTCAAATATTTGCAAAATCTTGAAAAAAAAGAGGAGTTTAAAGAAGCAAATGTAGAAAAAATTACAGGTAAAAAAATTCCTTTTTTTAATCAAGGATCCAAAAGAAATTGGGAAAGAACTCTTGATAAGAAAATTAAAGAAAAAATTGAAAAAATTTTTAAAGAAGAAATGATAGAGCTAGACTATCTTTAATTAAGCGGGTTTATTCATTGAATTAAAAAACTCAGCATTATTTTTAGTATCTTTTAATTTTGAATTAATGAATTCTATTGCATCCATCGTTCCCATTGGAGCAATTATTCTTCTTAGAACATTCATCTTTTGAAGATCATTTTTATCAAATAACAATTCTTCTCTTCTTGTCCCAGATTTTGTTATATCAATCGCTGGATAAATTCTTTTATCGGCAATTTTTCTATCTAAAACAGTTTCACTATTTCCTGTACCTTTGAATTCTTCAAAAATTACTTCATCCATTCTACTACCTGTATCAATTAATGCCGTTGAAATAATTGTTAAAGATCCGCCTTCTTCAATGTTTCTTGCTGCACCAAAAAATCTTTTTGGTCTTTGAAGTGCATTGGCGTCTACACCACCAGTTAACACTTTACCAGAACTTGGTATAACCGCATTGTAAGCTCTTCCTAATCTTGTTATTGAATCTAATAATATAACCACATCCTTTTTGTGCTCTGTTAATCTTTTTGCTTTTTCAATAACCATTTCTGCAACAGCCACATGTCTTTGAGCCGGTTCGTCAAAAGTAGAACTAATTACCTCACCTTTAACTGTTCTCTGCATGTCTGTAACTTCTTCTGGTCTTTCATCAATCAACAAAACCATCAAATAACTTTTTGGATAATTTTTAGCGATTGAGTTTGCAATACTTTGTAAAATCATTGTCTTGCCGGCCTTAGGTGGTGAAATAATAATGGATCTTTGGCCTTTTCCAATTGGGCTAACAAGATCAATCAATCTTGGGGTCAAATCTGGTTTTTTTTCAATTTTTGTTGTCTCAACTTCCATTACCATTTGTTGGTCTGGATAAAGTGGAGTTAAGTTATCAAAAGCAATTTTGTGTCTTGCTTTTTCTGGTTCCTCAAAATTAATTTTACTTACCTGAAGTAGTGCAAAATATCTTTCACCTTCTTTGGGTGCTCTAACTGGCCCCTCAACTGTGTCTCCAGTTCTTAACCCAAACTTTCTAATTTGACTTGGGCTAACATAAATATCATCAGGTCCTGGTAAATAATTAGACTCCATAGCTCTTAAGAAACCAAAACCGTCTTGCAATAACTGCAATACACCCGCTCCTGTGATTTCTTCTTTTTCAGCAACTTTTTTTAAAATAGCAAAAAGAATTTCTTGTTTTCTTAAAGTGCTAGCATTTTCTATACCAAGCTCTTCTGCTTGAGTAATAAGTTGTTCGGATGATTTTAATTTTAACTCTTGAATGTTCATGATTTAAATTTAAGGACTATAAAGATAAGATTAATATATATACTACAATTTTAATTTCAACCCTAGATTGGCTTAAAAATAACTAAAAAAACAATAAAAACAAACATTACTGTTGGAATTTCGTTAATTATTCTAAAAAATTTAGAAGACTTAGTGTTTGAGTTATTTTTTAAAGATAAAAGGCATTTTCCAAGATAATCATTATAAGCAGATAATAAAATAACCAAAACTATTTTTATTTGTATCCATAATTGAGTAAATATTTCTATTCCATTTAGATAAATTAAGATTAAACCAAAAACCCAAGTAAAAATCATTGCAGGACGCATGATATAAAAAAAAAGTCTTTTTTCCATCACCTCAAATATATCTGTAGCTTCTTTTTTTTCTTTATTCTCAACATGATAAACAAAAATTCTTGGAAGATATAAAAGACCAGCCATCCAGGAAACAGCAGCTATCAAATGTAAACTTTTAAATAACAAATAACTATTCATAATTTAAACATGGGCATTTAATAAATTGATTTGAGCATTGTATCTTTGGAGGAAAAAGTTCTCCATTAAAATTATAATCTTGTTTGTTAATTATTAAATTAGACATGGCCTTAATATAGTTTTTATTTGTGCCTAGTGCTGGTACTCTTGTATAATTTTTACATCCATTTTTATCAGCCAATTCTTTATATTCTATATCTAATTCAACTAAAGTTTCTGAGTGTTCTGATACAAATGCTATGGGGACCAAGACTATGTGCTTACCTAATTTTGAATTTTTTACAACTATATCTTCTGTGGATGGGCCAATCCATTTTAAAGGTCCAACTCGACTTTGATAACTTAATATCCAATCTAAGTCTTTTATATTTAAAGACTTAACAATTTTATCAACTGATTGTTCTACTTGCCACTGATAAGGATCACCTTTTTTTATATTTTTTTCTGGCAAACCGTGGGCTGAAAATATTAATTTGAAATTTTCTAAATTACTAATTTTTTTAGTTATTTCCTCTTTGTGCGCTAAAACAAAATTCTCATCTGTAGGATAACAACAGATTGTACTTGTTTTTGTTTTAAGATTATTTTTTTTACAAATATCTTTCCATTCTTTTATTGATGATCCTGAAGTTGCTGCGGAATATTGTGGGTATAAAGGCATTAATATAACTTCGTCTGGATTAAAATTTTTTACATAATTTACAACTTCTTCTGCTCTTGGATGCCAGCACCTCATAACAATAAAACATTTATATTCTGAAGTTTGATCATCGTTATTAAGTTTTAGTTCAAGAGCTTTCGATTGTTCTTCGGTTAATTTTAATATTGGTGATGAGCCTCCGAGTTCTTGATATATCTTTTTTGCAGTCGGTGTTCTTCTGTTTGAAATTAGTTTGGCTAAAGGAAATCTAAAAAAACTAGGTAAATTTAATATTGCAGGATCATTAAATAAATTAAACAAAAAAGGTTCAATATTTTCTAATTTATCAGGTCCTCCTAAATTAAAAAGAATTACAGCTTTTTTCATTAATAGTTTTTTACTGTGTTTACTAAATAGTCAACCATATCAGGGCTTGTTTCAGGCAAAACTCCGTGTCCTAAATTAAAAATATAAGGATGATCTTTGAAAACATCTAAATATTTAGTTGCTTCTTTTCTTAATGTTTCTTTATCTGAAAGTAATATTTTAGGATCTAGCCCTCCCTGAATTGGAATTTTTATATAATTTAAAATTTTTTTTGGATCAACATTATAATCAATACTTACGGCATCTGGTTTTACAATTTCACAATATTCTTTATAATTTTTAATTTCTCTAGGAAAACAGATAACTGGAATATTTAAAGATTTAACATAATTAACTAAATTAAGAGTAGGTGAATAAATATAATTAGGTAAATCTTTTTCTTCCAATAGCCCTGCCCAACTATCAAAAATTTGTATTATATTTGCGCCATTATCTATTTGATTTTTAATGTGAATTTTTAAAAATTTTTCTAAAATTAATAAAATTCTATTAATTAGAAATTCATCTTTAAAAAAAGATTTTTTTAAGTTTTTTTTAGGAGACTGCTGATTAATCATATAAACCAACAATGTCCAAGGAGCGCCAACAAATCCGATTGTGTTTTTATTTTTAACAATGTCATTATTACTTACTTTTTTAATTGTTTTATAAATCGGATATATTTTTTCAACAAAATCAACTTCATCTTTCTTTGACATTTCATCTATATTTACTTTGCCAAGTTTTGGTCCAAAACCTTTTTCAAACTTAACTTTTTGATTTAAGCCGTATGGTAGCATTAAAATATCTGAAAAAATTATAGCCGCATCTAAATTAAATCTTTTAAGAGGTTGTAAAGTTATTTCAGATGATAATTCTTCATTCAAACATAAATTTATAAAATCAGGGTTTAATTTTCTAACTTCTCTAAATTCAGGTAAATATCTACCTGCTTGTCTCATTATCCAAATAGGATTTATTTTAGTATTTTTATTTTTAATTACTTGATGAATAGGAGTCATATTAAAATAATATATTTATTTATTGTATTAGTATTATGTAATGTGAATATTGATGATAATTTCTTATTAACATTTTATTAACCATTTATTAACAATTTAATAACATTAATAAGTTAATTAAATTGTAAAAATCGAAGCTTCTCCAAACTTTATTAAATTTAATGTATAATTTTCTAATATTGTTTATTTATGTGAATAAAATACCTATTTTACAACAATTTTTAATTAATATTTAAATTGAGTAATTTTATTAAAATAATACAAATTTATTAACAATTTATTCATGAGTAATACATACCAAATTTATCTTATTTCAGATTCAACAGGTGAAACACTAGAAAGGATTTTTTTAGCTTTAAAAGCACAATTCGTAAATATTGACTATAAAGTTCATTCATATTCTTTTACTAGAACGGAAAATCAAATTCTTAAAATTTTAGATGATGCAAAAAAAAATGAAAATGCCGTTATACTTTATACTATTGTAGATAATAATTTAGCAAAGTATTTAGCAAACGTAAGTGATAAAAAAGACATTCCTTGTTTCGGCGTTCTTGGAAATTTAATTTTAAATTTTTCTAAAATTTTAAATCAAAAAGCATCACATGAACCTAGCGGGCAACATGCACTTAATGACGAATACTATGAAAGAATAGAAGCTATACAATTTACAATGAATCATGATGATGGAAATCTTCTTTCTGACATCGAGGAATCAGATATTGTGTTAGTAGGGGTTAGCAGAACCAGCAAAACACCTACTTCAATTTATTTAGCAAACAGAGGATTTAAAACTTCAAACATTCCACTCGTAAATGAAAACTCCTTGCCAATAAAACTTAGAGAAAATCCTCAATTAACATGTGTTGTCGGATTAAGTACTGAGCCCCAAAGGCTTGTTGAAATAAGAAAAAATAGAATGAACTCATTAAAAGAGACAGAAAACATAAAGTATACAAACATAGAAAACATTAAAAAAGAGGTTAATGAAGCAAAAAAAACTTTTCAAAAATATAGATGGCCCTCAATTGATGTAACCAGAAAGTCCGTTGAGGAAGCTGCCGCCTCTATAATAAAAATTCATGAAATATATTTAAATAATGTTAAATAAAATAATACTTGCTTCTAAAAGTAAAGTTAGAAAAGATATATTGGATAATAATAATATACCAAATGAGGTTAGGCCATCTAATGTTGATGAAGATGTTGTTAAAGAAAGTTTAATTAAAGAAGAAGCCACACCTGAAATAATTTCAAAAAATTTAGCAGAGCTCAAAGCAAATAAAATAAGTTTAAATGAGCCAGATCAATTGGTTTTAGGTGCTGATAGTGTAATTGATTTAGAGGGTGAATTAATCTCAAAGCCAGGAAATAGAAAAGAGGCACTCGATATTTTAAAAAAATTAAATGGTAAATCGCATTATCTTATTAGTTCAGTTTGTGTATCGAAAAACGGAGTAATGATTTGGAATCATGCCGACAAAGCAATTTTAACAATGAAAAAATTTTCAGATGAAGATTTAAAGAAATATTTATCCAAAATAAGCGATGAAGCATTGTATGCTTACAATGTTTATCAAATTGAAGGAGAAGGAAGAAATTTATTCTCCAAAATAGAGGGTAATGAAAATACAATAATGGGTTTACCAGTTGAAAAAATTAAGGAATATTTAAACAAAATTTAATGAAAAAATTTTTAGTTATAGGAAATCCAATCGATCACACCCTGTCACCAAAACTTCATAATTATTGGATTAAAAAAAATAATATAGATGCCATTTATGAAAAACAAAAACTTGAGGAGGGCGATTTAGAAAATTTAATTTTTCAAGTAAAAGAAAAAAAAATCTACGGAATAAACGTTACTGTACCATTCAAAAAATCAGCCATTCCTTTTTTAGACGAATTAACTTTAGAAGCTAAAAAAACTCAATCTGTAAACACAATTTATTTAGAAAATAATAGGGTAATAGGTCATAATACAGATATTGGTGGGTTTGAAACAAGTATTCATAAATCAAATATTAATCTAACAAATAAAAAAATTTTAATTTTAGGAGCAGGCGGTGTGGTTCCATCAATCATTTATGCATTAACAAAAATGAAAGTATCAGAAATTATTCTTTCTAATAGAACAAAAGAAAAAGCAGAAAATCTTAAAAAATTTTTTAAAGATATAAAAATAATAAAATGGGGTGAGGTTTCTGATTTTGATATGATTATAAATGCAACTACTTTGGGCTTAAAAGAAGAGGATGAAATAAATTTAGATTTTTTGTTAAATTGTAAAAATAAATTCTTCTATGATGTTATTTATAATCCAAAAGAAACAAACTTTTTGAAAACTGGGAAAAAATTAGGTAATATTACAATAAATGGTAAATTAATGTTTGTCTATCAAGCTTTTCTAGCTTTTAATATTTGGCATAAATTAAAACCGAATATAGACGAGGAAGTTTTAAAGCTTTTAGACTAATGATTAGAATTGGGATTTTAGGTGATATAGGCTCTGGTAAAAGTTATGTAGCAAAAAATTTTGGTTATCCAGTATTTAATGCAGATCGTGAAGTTGGAAGATTATATCAGGGTGATAAAAAAACTTTTAATAAATTAAAAAAAAGTTTACCAAAATATATTAGCTCATTTCCTGTAGATAAAAAAGAAATCTCACATGCAATTTTAACTAATAAAAAAAATTTAAGTAAGATTATTAAAATTATACACTTAGAAATTAGAAAAAAAATGTATGTTTTTTTGGAAAAACATAAAAAAAAGAAAATAATTATTTTGGATATTCCACTTTTGTTAGAAAATAAAATTAATAATAAAAATGATATATTGATATACGTAGAGTCTAAAAAAACAGGTATTTTAAAAAGATTAAAAAAAAGAAAAAATTTTAATCAAAAGCTTTTAAAAAAATTTAAAAGTATTCAGTTGCCAAATAGTTTTAAAAAGAAAAAATCTCAATTTATTATTAAAAATGATTTTACAAAAAAATCTGTTAGAAATAGTATTAAAGATATCTTAAAAGAAATTTTATAAATGAAAGAAGTAGTACTAGATACAGAGACAACAGGTATATCGATAAAGGAAGGTCATAGAATTGTTGAAATTGGTTGTATAGAATTAGATAATCTAGTTCCAACTAAAAATAAATTTCATTGTTATTTAAATCCAGAAAGAAAAGTTTCTGAAAAAGCCCTAGAAGTGCATGGATACACTGATGAATTTCTATCAACAAAAAAAAAATTTAGTGATATTGGAGAAAAATTTTTAGAATTTATTAAAGATAAAAGACTTATTATTCATAATGCTGAATTTGATCTAGGTCACCTAAATAATGAATTAGCAATTTTTGGAAAGAAAAAAATTAATAATGAGATTATAGATACTTTAATTCTAGCTAGAGATAAATTTCCCGGATCTTCAGTTAGTTTAGATGCTCTTTGTAAAAGATATAGAATTGATAACTCAAAAAGAACCCAGCATACAGCTTTGGTTGATTGTGACTTGTTGGCAAAAGTTTATATAAATTTAATAGATCAAAAAGAACCGACATTAAATTTTCGAAGCGATGATACAAAAATCAATCAAGAAAAAAACGATAATATAAACTATTTTAAAAAAGTTGTTAATCCGACACCAGAGGAGCTTAAAAAACACAAAGAGTATTTGAAGATTAAATTAAAAAAAAATTTTTTTTAATTTAATCTTTGATTATAAAGTTCTTCAAAATTAATTTTTTTCTCAAATTTTACTTCTGGATAGCCGGAGTTATGTAACAAATCTAAAAATGATTTTTCTAATTCAGGATAAATTTTAATTTGAACATCGCATAATATAATTTTTTCAAGCTCTTTTTTTTCTTTTATTTCATCATCTATTTTAACAATAGTTGCATAATTAATTTCAAAGTAAGATTTTTTTTTATTTTCCTGCTTATCTTCAAATTTTAAAATAGTATTTATTTCGATCATTTTATTTTTTATAGCTTTTGAATTGATAACAATATTAAGTTGATATTTTGAAATATAATCTTTAACAAAAATATAAGTTTCTGCATCAGGTGTTTCACTTGAGATATCTTTAATAAACTTTCCTAAAATTTTATATTTTTCTGTCATCTTCATCTTCTATATCTTCAAAGTCTCCATCAATAAATTTTTTTTTTACAGTCTCTCTTTCTTTAAATTTTCTGGAAAATTTATTTAAAATTAAATTCCGAGATAGAGGAAATATCAATAAAAATCCAAATAAATCAGTTGCAAATCCTGGAATTATTAAAAGTAGCGCAGCAAAAGCAATTGCAGCACCGGAAATCATTTCATATGTTGGAGATATATTTTTACTTAATTGAACAAATCCTGACTTAAGAGTATTCAAACCTTCATATTTTGCATAATAAACTCCAATTACAGCAGTAAAAAATATTAGAAAAATTGTTATAATTGCTCCAATCTGGGACCCAATTTGAATAAATAGATAAATCTCAATTGCTGGTATTAATATTAATAATAATAAAATTGAGTTCATTTGTCCTTAATCTAAATTGCTGGTTGAAATTAATCAACATAGTAATTACTATTAAGTCATGAATTATAGTTTTGAGTACATTGATATCATCTTATTAGCGATGATTGCAGGATTTATATTTTTAAGGTTAAGAGGAATATTGGGAAAGAGAACAGGTTTTGAAGGTAAAAATCCCGCTCAATTTAAAGAAGTTCTTAAAAATATTAGCGCCGCACAATCTATAAAAAATAAAGAAAAATTTGATGATGAGGCCCAAAAAGAATTTTTAAAAGGAGCTAAAATAGCTTATGAAACTATTATCACTGATTTTGGTGATAATGATAATCAAATCATTGCAAGCAAACCTTTATTAAATCAGAAAATGTATAACCAATTTAATGAGGCTCTTAAAGAGAGAAGTGCGAAGGGTCAATATGCTGAAATTACTTTTATAGGAGTTAATTCTGCTGAAATTACAGATCATAAAAAAGTTAGTAATATTTTAAATGTTACAGTAAAATTTATTGCTGAAGTAATAACTTGTATAAGAGATAAAGATAAAAAAATAGTTTCTGGTCAACCTGAAAAAATTAAAAAAATTTATGATACTTGGGTTTTTTCAAGAGATACGACATCAACAAACCCTAATTGGCAGCTTATAAATATTTTAACTTAATTGAGCGACAAGATTTCAAATAAGGATAAAAAGGATTGGGAAAATTTTGTAGCTAGCAATGATAAGCTTGAAAATAAAGATCAAATAAATAAAGATAAAGTTTCATTTACAACAAAATCAATAGATTTACATGGTTGTACACTTCAAGAAGCAAATAAGATTATAGAACAATTTATAAATAAATCTTATTTAAAAAACGTAAAAAAGTTAATAGTGGTTACAGGAAAAGGCTTACACTCTCAAAATGAAAAAGATCCTTATCTTTCAAAAGATTTAAGTATTTTAAAATATTCTGTTCCTGATTTTATAAAAAGAAACCGTGACTTAATGAAAAAAATTTTGGAATTAAAAGATGCAGATATTAAAGATGGCGGTAGCGGTGCTTTTTATATATATTTAAAAAAATCAACTTGATAGAAAAAATTTATTTTAAAAATGATTGTTTGGTTAGCATCTTATCCCAAAAGCGGAAACACTTTTGTAAGGTCAATGTTAGCATCTTATTTTTTTTCAAAAGATGGTTTTTATGATTTTAGTTTAATAAAAAATATTAAACAATTTCCACATGGGGGCTTATTTCAAAAGTTAGGAATTGACCTTAATAATCACGCTGAAGTTATAAGAAATTATATTAAGGTTCAAGACATTATTAATAAAAGTGAATCAATACAATTTTTTAAGACACATAGCTTTTTTTTTGAAAAATTTACTAATTTAGATAATACTTTGGGCGTAATCTATATAGTTAGAGATCCAAGAAATGTTATTATTTCATTTTCAAATTTTATGAATATGTCTATTGAAGAAACCTTAAAATTTATGACCAAAGGTAAAGGAGATGGATTGTCATGGATAGAAAGTTGGTCAACTAATTATAATAGTTGGAAAATTTTTAAAAAACATCAAAAATATTTACTAATAAAATATGAAGATTTAATACAAAAACCAGATGCAATTTTTTTAGAAATATTAGAATTTCTTTTTAAATTACAGAATAAATCTAAAATTGTTATTGATGAAAATAAATTTAAAAATACTATTAAGTCTACTAGTTTTGAAAATTTACAAAAATTAGAAAAAGAAAAAGGTTTCCCAGAAGCACACAAAGATCAAAATACAGGAAAAATCATACCTTTTTTTAGTCTGGGCTCAAAAAGAGATTGGACTAAATCATTAGATAAAAATATTATAGTTGAGCTAGAAAAAAACTTTAATCAAGAAATGAAAGAACTCGGTTATTTATAGTATAAATTTTGATAAATCTGTATCTTTAACCAAATTATCTAAATTTTTGTTAATATATTCTTTATTGATAATTATTTTTTCGCCTGAACGATCAGTAGCTGTAAAACTAATTTCATCTAAGATTTTTTCTATAATTGTATGTAATCGTCTTGCACCAATGTTTTCAACTGTAGCATTTACTTCAGAAGCAATGTTTGCAATTGCATCAATTCCATCATCTGAAAATTCAAGTTCAACATTTTCAGTTTTTAAAAGAGCTATATACTGTTTTATTAAGCTAAAATCTGGTTCTCTTAAAATTCTTTTGAAATCATCACTTGTTAGCGCCTCTAGCTCAACCCTAATAGGCAATCTACCTTGTAATTCTGGTAGAAGATCCGATGGTTTTGCAAGTTGAAAAGCACCTGATGCAATAAATAATATATGATCTGTTTTTATTGGACCATGTTTTGTATTTACAGTAGTTCCTTCGATTAAAGGTAACAAATCTCTTTGCACACCTTCTCTAGAAACATCACCACCAACCCTGTCTGTTCTTGCGGAAATCTTGTCGATTTCATCTAGAAAGACTATTCCATTATTTTCTGTCGAAGATTTTGCTGCTTTTATAATTTTGTCTTGCTCAATTAGTTTGTCAGACTCATCATTGATTAAAATTTCATGGGACTCTTTAACAGTCATTTTTTTCTTTTTTTCTTTGTTTCCCATTGATTTACCAATCATTTCACCAATGTTAATCATTCCAACATTTGCTCCTGGCATTCCTGGAATTTCAAAAGATGTGTTGTTTGATCCTGTTTCACTTACAACAATCTCAATTTCATTGTCATCTAAATCCCCATTTTTAAGTCTTTTTCGAAAACTTTCTCTTGTTGCGAGGCTAGCTTTTTTACCAACTAAAGCGTCTAAGACTTTTTCTTCAGCAGATTTTTGAGCTTGGGCGTATACTTCTTTTCTCATTTTTACTTTTTCCATAGAGATAGCAATTTCGATTAAGTCCCTGACTATTTGTTCCACATCTCTTCCAACGTATCCAACTTCAGTGAATCTTGTAGCTTCTACTTTAACAAAGGGTGCCTCAGCTAATTTTGATAATCTTCTTGAAATTTCTGTTTTACCAACTCCAGTTGGTCCAATCATAAGAATATTTTTTGGCAAAACTTCATTTTTCATTTCACCTTTGAGAGCTTGTCTTCTCCATCTATTTCTTAGAGCAACGGCAACAGCCTTTTTAGCTTTGTTTTGTCCAACTACAAATCTATCTAATTCGGATACAATTTCTCTTGGAGATAGTGAACTTACCAATGAACTTTTTTCTTTAGCATTTTTATCTTTTGGAACTAGTGGAGTTACGTTTGAATTTTCCATTATATTTTTAAAATCTTAATGTTATCATTTGTAAAAACACAAATTTCGGAGGCAACTTTAATAGCTTTCTTTGCAATTTCTTCAGCACTTTTATCAGTTTCCATTAAAACTTTTCCAGCAGCTAAAGCATAATTTCCACCTGAGCCTATTCCTATAACATCCCCTTCAGGCTCTAAAACATCTCCTGTTCCTGAGATTATATAACTATTCTCTTTATCACCTATGGCCATTAAAGCCTCTAATCTTCTTAAGTATTTATCAGTTCTCCAATCTTTTGCCAACTCAACAGCGGCTCTTGATAAGTTTCCCGCATGTTTTTCAATTTTTGCTTCTAATCGTTCAAATAGTGTGAGTGCATCTGCAGTTGATCCAGCAAATCCTGCTACAACATCTC